>Ga0208130_1001433_pt1 | contig 11520 bp, 12 predicted proteins | sample ETNtaG_31_FD_185771 | JGI IMG/M metagenome (GOLD analysis project Ga0208130, IMG submission 185771) | Marine microbial and viral communities from oxygen minimum zone, Eastern Pacific Ocean - ETNP201310SV78 (SPAdes) (version 2) | ecosystem: Environmental > Aquatic > Marine > Oceanic ...
TTACTCGAAACAACTTTGTATTCACTACCTAGAAATTTTTCTATGGTTTTTGCTTTCGCTGGTGATTCTACAATTACAAGATTTTTTGACATTTTTAAAAAGTTGGATGACAAATGTATATGTTTTTTTTAAAAAAAAAATTTACAATAGTCGAGTTATATCAATTTTTAGTAGCAAGCATCAATAGTAAAGCCACAATTAAAATAAAAACACGACATTTTGACATGTTTTTATATATTTGCTTGTTACTAAGAAGGGATGTTAGCAAAAACTTTAGAAATAAATAAGAAAAAAAAGAGAATTTCTAATTCTAAAAAATTCTCTATTATTTCGTACGGATGTCAGATGAATGTGTCTGATTCAGAGGTCGTTGCATCAATATTGGAACAGATTGGATATTCTCATACTAATGAAATGCAAGAGTCTGATTTGATTTTACTTAACACCTGTTCAATAAGGGAAAAAGCTGAATTAACAGTCAGGAAGAAACTAGAGAGCATTAATGCAATCAAAAAAAATAAAAAGAATTTGAAAGTTGGAGTGCTTGGATGTATGGCAGAGAGATTAAAGGAGAAGTTTTTAATTGAAGAGAAAATTGTTGACTTGGTTGTTGGGCCTGATGCATATAGAGATTTACCAAATTTGTTAAAGGAGGTTGAATTTGGAAATGATGCTGTAAATGTTCTGCTTTCGAAAGAAGAAACATATGCAGATATCAATCCTAACAGGTTTAACACAAATGGTATAAATGCATTTGTTTCAATTACAAGAGGATGTGATAATATGTGTACATTTTGCATCGTTCCATTTACAAGAGGTAGAGAAAGAAGCAGAGATCCAAAAACTATTTTAAATGAAATTAATAATTTGGTGAAAAACGGTTACAAGGAGGTAACTCTTTTAGGCCAGAATGTTGACAGTTACCTATGGTATGGAGGCGGACTAAAAAAAGATTTTAAAAAAGCGTCTGAAATTCAAAGAAAAACATCTGTAAATTTTGCAATGCTATTGGAGATAGTAGCAAAAAGTTTTCCTAAAACGAGAATTCGATTTACTACATCAAATCCACAGGACATTGATTCAGAAGTTTTAGAAACTATGGCCAGATATAATAATATTTGTAACCACATTCATTTACCTGTTCAATCTGGAAGCGATCGTATTCTAAAAAAAATGAACAGGAAACATACTGTTAAGGAATATCGTCAACTTATAAAAAAAATCAAAAAAATATTACCGGACTGCGGTATTTCCCAAGATATGATTACAGGTTTTCCTAATGAAACAGAAGATGACCATTTAGATACACTAAAACTTATGGATTATGTAAAATATGATTTTGGATTTATGTTTAAATACTCAGAAAGACCAGGAACTTTAGCAGCAAAAAAGTTTGATGATAATGTACCTGAAGACGTTAAACAAAGAAGATTAAGTGAAATTATTGACCTGCAACTTAAACATAGTTACCAAAATTTGTTGAAATACAGAGGAAAAACTGTATCTGTTTTAATTGAAAAAGAATCAAAAAAATCAGCCAATCATTGGTGTGGAAGAAATCCACAAAATCTAATGGTTGTTTTCCCAAAAAACAACTTAAAATTAGGAGAATATGCAAAAGTCAAGGTAACAGATAACACCTCAACAACTCTTATTGGAGATTTTTATTATGATTAGTGAAATTCAAAACATAAAACAAAGATTTGAGATTATTGGTAGTTCAGCAGGACTTGATAGAGCTATAGAAAAAGCTGTAAGAGTAGCTCCAACTGATATTACCGTTTTAGTTACAGGAGAAAGTGGGGTTGGAAAAGAATCTTTTCCAAAAATCATTCACCAACTTTCACACAGAAAACATAATAAGTTTATTGCTGTGAATTGTGGAGCTATCCCAGAAGGTACAATAGACTCCGAACTTTTTGGACATGAAAAAGGAGCCTTTACAGGTGCTACGTCTACTCGATCTGGATATTTTGAAGTGGCAGATGGTGGTACAATATTTCTAGATGAAGTTGGAGAACTTCCCCTAACCACTCAAGTCAGACTTTTAAGAGTTTTGGAGAATGGAGAATTTATTAAGGTAGGATCATCAAAAGTTCAAAAAACTAATGTAAGAATTGTAGCTGCTACGAATCTAAATATGGAGAATGCCATTTCAAAAGGAAAATTTCGAGAAGATTTATTTTATCGTTTAAGTACTGTAGAAATTAAAATACCTCCACTTAGGCAAAGAAAAAATGATATAATTTTATTATTTAGAAAATTTGCATCAGACTTTGCAAAAAAATATAAAATGCCAACCGTTAGATTAGATGATGATGCACAAAGAATACTTCAAAATTATAGATGGAATGGTAACATTAGACAATTAAAAAATATAACCGAACAATTATCTGTTCTAGAACAGGAAAGGGCAATAAATGGTGTAATGATTTCCTCCTATCTGCCAGATCCAAAAAATAATTTACCAGCATTAATTTCAGAAAATAAAAGTGAGAGTGATTTCTCATCCGAGAGAGAAATTCTGTATAAAATTCTTTTTGATATGAAAAAAGATTTGAATGAATTAAAGAAACTTACAAATAATTTAAAATCAAAAGAAGTTGGTGGATCGGAAACCATTGATGATATTGAAAATTTCATACCCCAAAGTTTTCAGAAATTAAATGAAGATTCAGCAAACGAAACCGAAATTTTGGAATCTAACCAATCTCAAAATAAGGATGATAAATATTCCTTTGCTGAGGAAGTTGTTGAAGAAGAAACATTATCAATTCAAGACAAAGAGTTAGAACTGATAATTAAAGCATTGGAAAGAAATAATGGAAGGAGAAAGGCTGCTGCAAAAGAGCTTGGTATTTCAGAAAGAACATTGTATAGAAAGATTAAACAATATGACCTTGAACTTTAAAAAATATCTAATACTGCTACCCATATTAGTTTTAACTTATGGTTGTGGAAATTATTCATTTACAGGTGCATCTATTCCTGAGGGTACTGAATCTTTCCAAGTTAACCTATTTGAAAATAATGCAGGTAACAACACGGGCTCTATATTTGAACCAGGATTAGATCGTGATTTTACCATTTCTCTTCAAAATATATTAGAAAATCAAACAAACCTACAAATGGTTCAAAGTAATGGTGATTTATTGTATGAGGGTGAGATTGTAGAATACAGAGTTAGTCCAATGACAGCAACTTCAGATTTGAATGCAGCACAAAATAGACTCTCAATTAGTGTAAATGTTAATTTTCAAAATTTTAAAAAAGAGGATGACAATTTTGAAAGGAGATTTTCATTTTACTTTGATTTCCCTGCAGAACAACAACTTATTTCGATTAAAAGTGAGGCTCATGAAATTATTTTTGAGCGCATAACACAGGACATTTTTAATGCGTCACTTGCAAAATGGTAGAAAGCTCTAAAAATAAAGTAATTAGGATTCTTAACAATCCCAACCAAATAAATAAGAATGATCTAAAAATTATTAAAAATATTTCTCAGACATATCCTTACTTTACACCTATAAAAATTTTACAATTAATATTATCTAAAAAATTTAAAACTATTGATTACAATAAAATTTTGAAATCAACTTCGATATTAACAACTGACAGGTCACATCTTTATTATATTATTAATAATGACATACTCAATGATAATGAAAAAGAATCCTTAATAAATGAAGTCCAAGCTGAAAGTTTAAATCAAGAGATTTCATTTCTGGATTGGATTTCTAAAACTAAACCAACCCCAAATAAATTAAAAAGTAATGATCAAGTTTTAAATGTAGATAATTTTAATTTATATGATTTAAAAGCAAAAAAACATGATGATAAAATCAAAATAACAAAGAAAGATTACATGACAGAAACACTTGCTAAAGTATATATTAATCAGGGAAAATTTGAGGATGCCCTTAAAGCTTACAAGATTTTATGTTTGAAATATCCAGAAAAAATCAGTTTATTTGCAGACCAAATTAAGATTATTAAAAAACAAATAAAAAACAGATAATGTATAACATAATACTTTTTTTAATAATATTTCTCTCATTTTTACTTGTATTGGTAATAATGGTCCAAAATCCAAAAGGTGGTGGATTAGCTTCAACATTTGGGGGAGATTCACAACAAATTGGTGGTGTTAAAAAAACTACTGATTTTTTAGATAAAAGTACATGGATTTTAGCTTCTCTACTCTTTTTATTAATCCTATTTTCTAATATTACGTTAAATTCAGGAAACGATACAACTGAGTCTGAACTTTTAAACAATTCCGACGATGTACTTATTGAAGAAATATTAGAGGATGATATTGATTCCAATTCCGATAATTCAAGTTCTGAGAACTAGTATGTCATCATGACAGAAAATATTAAATAAAAGTACTTTTTGACACCTATTTGTATTTGGCATGATTGATGAAAAATAAATTAAAAATTAAACTATGAGTAAATTAAATATCAAACCATTAGCTGACAGAGTATTAGTTGAACCTCTAGAGGCTGAAACTAAGACAGCATCAGGAATAATTATACCTGATACGGCAAAGGAGAAACCGCAAAAGGGAATTGTTGTAGCTGTAGGATCTGGAACAAAAGATAATCCAATAACTGTTAAAGTTGGAGAGACTGTTTTATATGGAAAGTATTCAGGTACTGAACTTAAATTTGAAAGTAAAGATTATTTAATAATGAGGGAAAGTGACATCCTCGCAATTGTTTAACTAAAAAAAAATTATAATGGCAAAAAAAATACAATTTGATATAGAAGCAAGAGAAGGTTTAAAAAGAGGAGTTGATGCACTTGCTAATGCAGTAAAAGTAACACTTGGTCCAAAGGGAAGAAATGTTATTGTTGGTAAATCTTTTGGTGGTCCACAGGTAACTAAAGATGGAGTAACTGTTGCAAAAGAAATAGAACTTGAGGATGCTTTAGAGAATATGGGCGCTCAAATGGTAAAAGAAGTTGCATCCAAAACAAATGACCTTGCTGGAGATGGTACAACTACTGCTACTATTTTAGCTCAGTCTATAGTTAATGAGGGTTTAAAAAATGTAACCGCTGGAGCTAACCCAATGGATTTGAAAAGAGGTGTTGATAAGGCTGTAACTGCTATTGTTGACGAGTTAAATAAATCTGCTAAAACAGTTGGAAATTCATCAGAAAAAATTCAGCAAATTGCATCAATATCAGCAAATAATGATAGTGCTATTGGAGATTTAATAACTCAAGCTTTTGAAAAAGTTGGTAAAGAAGGTGTAATTACCGTAGAGGAAGCAAAAGGTACAGATACATATGTTGATGTTGTCGAAGGAATGCAATTTGACAGAGGATATTTATCACCATACTTTGTAACAAATTCCGAAAAAATGGAATCTGATCTTGAGTCTCCCTACATACTACTTTATGATAAAAAGATTTCAGCAATGAAAGATTTACTTCCTATTCTAGAACCAGTAGCTCAGTCAGGAAAGCCCTTACTAGTTATTGCAGAGGACGTTGATGGTGAAGCATTAGCAACATTAGTTGTAAACAAACTCAGAGGAGCATTAAAAATTGCTGCTGTTAAAGCACCTGGTTTTGGTGACCGTAGAAAAGCTATGCTTGAGGATATTGCAATTTTGACTGGTGGAACCGTTATTTCTGAGGAAAGAGGATTCAATATTGAAAATACTACAATAGATATGTTAGGATCAGCTGAAAGAGTAACTATTGATAAAGACAATACTACGATTGTTAATGGATCTGGAGATAAGAAAGAAATCCAAGCAAGAGTTGGTCAAATTAAATCTCAAATTGAAACTACGACATCAGATTATGATAAAGAAAAGCTACAAGAGAGATTGGCTAAGTTAGCAGGTGGCGTTGCAGTTTTATATGTTGGTGCGGCATCTGAAGTTGAAATGAAAGAAAAGAAAGATAGAGTTGATGATGCACTTCACGCTACTAGAGCAGCAGTTGAAGAAGGTATTGTAGCAGGTGGTGGTGTTGCTTTAATTAGAGCAAGAAAACAACTTGAAAAAATTAAATCATCTAATGATGATGAATTAACTGGAATTCAAATAATATCAAGAGCTCTTGAAGCTCCATTAAGAACAATTGTTGAAAATGCAGGTGGAGAAGGTTCAGTTGTTGTCGCAAAAATTTTAGATGGTAAGGGTGGATTTGGTTATGATGCTAAATCTGAGACTTATGTTGATCTATTTGAATCTGGGATTATTGATCCCAAAAAAGTTACAAGGGTAGCTCTTGAAAATGCTGCTTCTGTAGCTGGTATGATACTGACAACTGAATGTGCTCTGGTTGATATCAAAGAGGATACACCTCCAGCACCACCAATGGGTGGCGGTGGAATGCCAGGAATGATGTAGTATTATAATACAATTAAAAAAAGCTGCTTTTATGCAGCTTTTTTTTTTTTAAAATATTACATTTATATACTTACACTATATGTCAAAAAAAAATCAAAAATCCGCTCTAATATCCGTTTTTAATAAAGAGGGAATTGACAAGATAGCTAGGAAACTCTCAGAGCTAAATATTAATATAATTTCTACTGGTGGAACTGAAAAATATTTAAACGGAATAGGAATTAATACTGAAAAGGTTGAAAAATTAACAGATTATCCCTCAATTTTTGGAGGAAGAGTTAAGACACTCCATCCAAAAATTTTTGGCGGTATTTTATATAGGAGAGATTCAAATAATGACAATGATGAGAAAGATAAATTTGATATTCCTGAAATTGATTTTATAATTGTGGACTTATACCCATTTGAGGATACTGTTAATGATTCTAAATCTCATCAAGAAATAATTGAAAAAATTGATATTGGAGGTATTTCATTAATTAGAGCCGCTGCGAAAAACTTTAATGATGTAGTTTGTGTTTCATCAACTCATCAATATGAAAAATTTATAAAAGATCTAAATGAAAATAAAGGGGATTTTTCACTTGAACAAAAAAAAGATTATGCATTAAACGCTTTCTCAGTTTCTTCAAATTATGACACCTTAATTGCAGAATATTTTAAGAACGGAAAATTAAGGATTAAAAAATCATTGAGATATGGTGAAAACCCACATCAAGAAGGTTATTTCCTGGGCAATTTGGATGATGTATTTGATAAACTGAACGGTAAGGAACTATCTTACAATAATCTTTTAGATATTGATTCAGCGGTTAACATAATCGCGGAGTATTGGAATGATAAACCAACATTTGCAATACTTAAACACAACAATGCATGTGGTCTTTCCACAAGAAAAAATATTTATGATGCTTATGAGGCTGCCCTAGAGGGTGACCCAGTTTCTGCTTTTGGAGGTGTACTAATATCAAATTCAAATATTGATTTAAAAACCTCTGAAAAAATTAACAATTTATTTTTTGAGGTAATATTGGCTCCAAGTTTTGATGAAACTGCAATCAATAATTTAAAATCTAAAAAAAATAGAATTATACTGAAACTAAAGAGCATTGATTTTTCAAACCAATCTGTTAGAACTTGTTTGAATGGAAAATTATTTCAAGACAAAGACTTAATTACAGATTCATTAGAAAATTTAACTATTGTTACAGAAAAAAAACCAAATAAATCTCAAATTCAAGATTTACTGTTTGCATCCAAAATATGTAAACACACAAAATCAAACACAATAGTATTGGTAAAAAACAGCCAATTAATTTCCTCAGGAACAGGTCAAACCTCAAGAGTTGATGCATTAAATCAAGCAATTGATAAAGCCAATAAATTTAATTTTAGTCTTGAGGGAGCAGTAATGGCAAGTGATGCCTTTTTTCCATTTCCTGACTGCGTTGAAATAGCATCAAAAAATGGAATACAATCGGTAATTCAACCAGGTGGTTCAATTAAAGATCAATTATCAATTGATTCTTGTAATAAGAACTCTATCTCAATGGTAATGACTGGAAATAGGCACTTTAAACATTAATTTTATTAACTTTAACTCTTTGATTTTATAATATGAGTTTTTTTGATTTTTGGACAGAGTCAATTGCAATTGATCTAGGAACTGCAAACACATTAATCATTCACAATGATAAGGTAGTTGTGGATAGTCCGTCTATTGTTGCCATAGATCAAAAATCTGGAAAAATAATTGCAGTTGGTAAGGAGGCAAAATTAATGCACGGGAAAACACATGAAAATATAAAAACAATTAGACCACTGAAAGATGGTGTAATTGCGGATTTTAATGCATCTGAACAGATGATTGGTCAACTAATTAAAAGTATACCAACGCTAAATAAACGATTTTACTCACCATCTTTAAAAATGGTAATTTGTATTCCATCTGGAATAACTGAGGTAGAAATGAGAGCTGTAAGAGAATCTGCTGAAAGAGTAAACGGTAAAGAAGTTTATTTAATCCATGAGCCTATGGCAGCGGCAATTGGAATTGGAGTTGATATAAATCAGCCAAAAGGAAATATGATAATTGATATCGGTGGCGGAACAACGGAAATAGCAGTAATTGCACTGGCTGGGATAGTTTGCGACAAATCTGTAAAAATTGCTGGTGATGTCTTCACTGAAGATATTGTATTTTACATGAGAACACAGCATAATTTATCAATTGGTGATAGAACAGCTGAAAAAATTAAAATAAGCATAGGATCAGCCTTAGATGAATTAGAAAACCCACCTGAAAACTTACTTGTTCAAGGAAGAGATCTTTTATCAGGAAAACCAAAAGAAATTTCAATTGGTTATCGTGAAATATCAAAAGCTTTAGATAAATCAATTATTAGGATTGAAGAGTCTGTCATGGAAACACTATCTCAAACACCTCCTGAACTAGCTGCTGATATTTATAACACTGGTATTTATCTTGCGGGTGGAGGATCTATGCTTAGGGGCTTAGACAAAAGAATTTCTAAAAAAACAGACTTACCAGTTTTCATTGCTGAAGATCCACTAAGAGCAGTTGTAAGAGGGACAGGTATTACTTTAAAAAATATCGAGCGATATAAAAACGTATTAGTGAAATAGATTTTAATGCGAAAAATAATTGATTTTTTAATTAAAAACATTCACTCATTAACATTTACCTTTCTATTATTATTATCAATCACCCAAATTATTGATAAAAATTATTACCACAGCAGTAAGTTTAATTTTTTTTCTAACTCACTAGTAAATATTATTAATGAGGAAAAGCAAAATTTAGTTGAATATTTTGAACTTAAAGAGATAAATGAGAATTTAATTAACGAGAATAATTTTCTAAGGAATAATTATTCAAAAACCAACAAAATTGATTCTTTAATAAATACAGATAATTATCTATTTTCATCAGCCAAAGTTATTTCAAACAGTATCAAATTTTCAAAAAACTTTATAACAATAAACAAGGGCGCCAGTGATAATATAGAGATTGATAATGGCGTAATTTCAAATAATGGCGTAATTGGGATAATCAATAATACATCTGAAAAATTTTCAACTATAATATCAATACTTAATACAGATTTGATAATTAATGCAAAAGTTAAAAGAACTAACCATTTTGGTTCACTAAGCTGGGATGCCAATGATCCAGGAATATTAAATCTTTATGACATACCTAAAAGTGCAGATATAAAAATAAATGATACAATTCAGACAGGTGGAATGTCTTCAATATTTCCAGAAAATATTCCTATCGGAATTATTCGAAGTTTTAATCTTCCGACAGGCAGTAACTATTTTGATATAACCATTAAGTTGTTTGAAGATATTGGTTCTATAAAAAATGTATATGTTGTTAAAAATAATTTTAAGGATGAAATAAAAAAATTAGAAAGCAATAATGAGTAATATTAATTTATTAGTTTTTTTAAGGTTCTTGTTTATTATAATTAGTCAAATTTTGATTTTTAATAATATTTTAATTTTTGGAGTTAGTCCAAACATATATCTGATTTTTCTAATTATTTTTCCTCTAAACTATAATAAATCATTTATGTATTTATATATGTTTATTGCAGGTTTAATTCTTGACTTATTCTCGAACACATATGGCATAATTACATTTTCACTTTTGATTTCTTCATTATTAAAAATTTATTTTTTAAAGTTTTCATTTGGTCATTTTGATGCTAGTAAGGTCCGAAAAACAGCAGACTACATTAGAGAAACTAGTTTATACCAAAAAATAACTTTTTTAATTCTTATGTTTTTTACACATCAACTAATACTGTATAGTGTAGAAGCTTTTTCGTTTGAAAAATTTAGTTGGGTAGTTAAAAAAACTGTTTTAAGTACAATAATTTCTATAATTTTATCATACATCTTTATACTTATTTTTTTTAACAAAAATGCGAGATAAATTTCTTCAGATACTTGTAATTATTATTTCATCTGTCTTAATTATTCAATTATTTTTTCTTCAGGTAATTAATAATGAAAACTCAGATATAGTTGGAAAAGCTTCCGTTCAAAAAATATATAATTTCCCAGAGAGAGGATACATTTATGATCGCAACAACAAATTAATTGTTTCTAATGAACCCTATTACGATGTCTTGATTGTCCCAAGAGATGTAAAAATTTCAGACAGTATAAAAATTTCTGAGGATCTTAATATAAGTGTCAAAGATTTTAAATCGAGATTTAATAAAGCTGTCAAATTTTCCAAAATAAAAGCATCAGTTTTTATTTCTAGTCTTACAAAGAAAGAGTACGCTGAGTTACAAGAAAAAATGTGGAGATTAAGTGGTTTTTTTATTCAAAAAAATTCCAAAAGAAAATATAATTACTCAACAGCTTCAAATCTACTCGGATATATAAGCGAGGTTAATGATTATGAAATAAATAATAACTCATACTATAAATCAGGCGAAATGATTGGAAGACAAGGTATAGAAAAAACATATGAGACAGTATTGAGAGGAAAGAAAGGTGTTAATTATTTTCAAAAAGATAAGTTTAATAGAATAATAGGGAAATATAATAACGGAATTTATGATACCCTACCTGAGTCGCCAAAAAAATTAAAGTTAACATTGGATATAGATTTACAAGCTTATGGTGATTCACTAATGAAAAATAAATATGGAAGTATAATTGCCATAGAACCAAAATCAGGAGAAATATTAGCACTTGTTAATTCACCTGGATATGATCCAAGTCTATTAGTTGGTAGGGAAAGATCATCTCAATATAGATTATTAAATAACGACTCAATAGGTAAACCTTTATTTGAGAGAGGTCTTCAAGGTCAATATCCACCTGGTTCAACTTTCAAAATTATTAATGCACTAATTGGATTACAAGAGAATGTAATTCAAGAAGAAACTTTATTTAAATGCAATGGAGGTCACTTTTATGCAAAAAATGCTTTTATGAAATGCCATACTAATGAGGCTACTTTCAGTAATTTAAATAATGCAATATATACTTCATGCAATACATACTTTGCAAAAACTTATAAGGAAATTATTGAAAGTCATGAGAGTTCATCTATTGGACTTAACAAATGGAATGATTATGTGAAATCATTTGG
>Ga0208130_1001437_pt1 | contig 11510 bp, 13 predicted proteins | sample ETNtaG_31_FD_185771 | JGI IMG/M metagenome (GOLD analysis project Ga0208130, IMG submission 185771) | Marine microbial and viral communities from oxygen minimum zone, Eastern Pacific Ocean - ETNP201310SV78 (SPAdes) (version 2) | ecosystem: Environmental > Aquatic > Marine > Oceanic ...
TAGGGTTTGCAGCAAAAAAGTAATAATTATGTTTTTCATAATTTAAAACTGCATCAACTGCTTGAATTGAGGGCATAGAAATAGTTCCTGGCGGCAAACCATAATATTTATAAGTATTATATGGGGAATCTATTTTTAAATGTTTATTCAGGACTCTTCTAATAACAGTGTTTTTATATTGATCCAGTTGATAAGCTGCAAATTTTACTGTAGGGTCTGCTCCTAATTTCCAATTATTATTAAGCCTATTCATATATACTCCAGCAATTCTTGAAAGTTCAATATTTTGTTTTGATTCTTCATAAACTATTGAGGCAAGAATCATTACCTCTTTTTTTGACAAACCTATTTTATTTGCCTTTTCAACTCGATTATTTATTTGCCAAAATTTTGTGTATTCTTCAAACATTCTTTCATTGAACTTTTCAGCACTTGTATTCCAGAAAAAATTATAACTATTTGGAATATACATGGAGAGAATATTTTTCTCATCAAAGCCTTTACCAATAAAATAATCTGATTGAAATGAACTTAAAAAAGAAATACTATCTGCTTCAATTTGAGTTGACAATCTTCCTGCTAGGTCATTCAAATTTTTAACATTATTAAAAGTAACATTCACAGTGACATTATTTGACCTTAATGAATTAATAATTTCGTTATTATTCATGCCATTTTTAATAATATATTTTCCAGGTCTTACTTTGTATTTTTTCCTTTGAGCTAATACACTAAAATCATCTATACTCAACAAATACGAATCAATTTGTCTGAATAGCTGATCATTAGTTGTGCCTGTTTTAATATATAAATCTATTGAATCCCCTTCAAAAGACGTATTTGACATAAACATAACCTTGTAAACATAAAAAGAAAATGAACCCATAAAAATATTACTTGCTGGAGAACATATTTCTACATTATACTATGGTAATTCAGGCCTACTCAACAAGCTAAAATTTTATCCTTCAGCTTTACTATTAATAGCTGCATTATTTGGTTTTTTTGCCTTTCTTTTCTTTAAAAGCACAAAAATTGCAGAAATTAACATGTTATGGTCCGGTATGGCAAAAGAAACAGCTCATCAAATAGGAACTCCGTTAACCTCACTTATGGGTTGGCTTGAACTACTAAAAACCTCATCAAATAAAGATCAATATCTAAAAGAGGTTGAAAAGGATTTAGAAAGGTTAAATATTATTTCGGAAAGGTTTAATAAAATTGGATCTAAACCTAAGCTCACTAAAGAAAATATTTGTAAAGAAATTGAGAAAACCATAAGTTATCTTAGGGCAAGATTAAGTAACAAAATTTCATTAGAATTTGAACATCCAAAAGACGAAATAATTGTTTATTTAAATAATCAATTATTTAGCTGGAGTTTAGAGAATATCATTAAAAACAGTATTGATTCAATAAAAGATAGTGGAAAGGTTAAAATAAGTATTATTGAAGAGAATGAACACTTGAAAATTTATATTTCTGATAATGGAATTGGGGTAAAGCAATCATTAAAAAATAAGATTTTTAACCCTGGAGTAACTACTAAAGAAAGAGGTTGGGGTCTAGGTCTATCTCTCTCGAAAAGAATAATTGAAGAATACCACAAAGGGGAAATTAAACTAATAGAGTCAATTGTTGGGCAAGGAACAAAAATGCTTATTAAATTAAAGGCCGTTAAATGAATCAGATATCAGTTTGGCAGTTACAGTAAAATCAGATTTAGTAATGTCAATCTTTTCTGAAAAATTTGCATCTTTCATCTCATTTATTGGTATTAAATGAACATGAACGTGTGGAACTTCAAGCCCAATTACAGACATCGCCACCTTTTTGCATTTAATCACCTTTTTAATTGATTTAGCTACTTTACGAGAAAATAACATGAGATTTTTATATGTTTCCTCGTCTAAATCCAAAATATCATCAATTTCAACTTTGGGAATACATAATGTATGACCAATTGAATTAGGGCTAATATCTAAAAACGCTAAAAAATTATCATTTTCTGCTACCCTATAACATGGTATTTCTCCATTGATAATTTTACTAAATATTGTAGGCATTTATCTTTTGATTTCTAAAACTTCAAAATTAATAACTCCACTTGGAACATTTATCTGAGCAATTTCGCCAACAGATTTTCCAAGTAATCCCTTACCAATTGGAGAATTAACAGATATTTTACCCTTTGATAGGTCAGCTTCACCGTCAGCTACAATTGTGTAATCCATAATCATATTATTTACCTGATTCTTAATTTTTACTTTGGATAAAACAAGAACCTTAGAGTTATCGAGTTGGGATTCATCTATTACTCTAGCATTTGAAAGAGTTTCTTCCAACTTTGAAATTCTCATTTCAAGCATTCCTTGAGCTTCTTTAGCAGCATCATATTCGGCATTTTCACTCAAATCTCCCTTATCTCTAGCCTCTGCAATTGCGTTTGAAGCTTTTGGTCTCTCAACATCTTTAAGATGATTTAATTCTTCTTTTAATTTTTTAAGACCTTCAGCAGTATAATATGAAATTTTACTCATATCAATAATTTTTAGTTTGTTCTCTCTTATAAAAGAAAAATCTCGCTTCCACGAGATCTATCTCAAATATACAAAATATTTAAATCATACTTATTTATTGTATTTTTATCAGATGAGACTTACCAAAATAATATCCTTTGTTACTTTATTATTAATTATTGGGTGTGCAAAAGATATTAATGACTCAAGATGTAATTACCTCCTAGATCTTGATATTTATTATGAGGTTAATTTAAACCTCCCCCAGTATAATGATCTTAACTTTATAAGTAATTCAGTTTATATACCAAATGTTGGCAATGGAGGTATTATAATTGTAAACTCAGGTACAGGCTATTTGGCATGGGATGCTGCAGATCCAAATCATGCTAACTTACCATGCTCGACGCTTATTATTTCTGGATTAGAAGCAACCTCTGGTTGTGCAGAGCAAAACACCTACAGTTTAATCACGGGACAATCAATTGGAGTAGCCCTAACCTGCTCGCTCAAACCTTACAGGGTTGAATCAAATGGTAATATTTTAGTTATTACAAGCTTCTAGAGTTTAAAAGTAAATCCAATTAGAAAGTTTCTTTTTGCTTGTGGGTAATAACCTGTTCCCTCAATAGTTGTAACTATATTGGGTTCTGACCATGTATCATCATAAGTATAATAATAACCATTCGAAACATATTCTTTATTAAAAATATTATTTAGCATTGCCGTAAGAATAATTTCATTAAAGTATTTTGATTTTTTAAAACTGTATCTAAAATTAAGGTCGGTAGTAGAGTATGAACTAAGCTTTGATACAACAGATTCTGTATTACTCATGTATTGATCTCCAACAAACTTATTTAAGATTGAAATATTTAAATCTTTCTTAGGATTATAATTGAAACCAACTGATGAAATTAAATTTGGAGAAAATGAAATATCTGTATCCCCCCAATTAGTGACCTCTCCGTTAAAGTTTGTTTTGTAATCAATATTTTTATTTTTACTGAAACTAATATTAGTCGAGATGTCAAAATTATTTGAAGCTCTTAAAATAGTCTCAATCTCAATTCCTTTTCTATAACTTTTACCACTATTTTCTCTAATTGGTGTTCCCACATCATCTAATGCACCAGTTAAGACCAACTGATTTTTATAATTCATATAGTATACATTTGAGCCGAAATAAAACTTTTCACTCTTATATTTCCATCCAAATTCATAATCAACCAATTCCTCAGGCTGTATATTTAAATTATTTTCAAAATCACTTCGAGTAGGTTCCCTGAAAGCCCTTGACAAGGAAAAATATATTTTATTTTTATCATTTAAGGTATAATTAAATCCAGCTTTAGGATTAAAGAAAGAATATTTTTTATTTACAGCTAATTCATCAACATTAGAGGTGCTACCAGATGTTATATAATCTATTTTTCTAAGTTGTAAATCAGCATAAATGCTAATATCATTGGAAATTTGATAAATTGATTTTATAAAATTGCTAAAGTCTTTTTTTAAACCATTTCCATTATAAAAAAGATCTGTAAATTCTATATCACCTGAATTTTGAGACCATATTGTCTCCCCAAAATGGTCGCCATCATATTCACTGTATGTTGAGCCAAAAATTAAATTACTCTTATTCTTAAGGTAATTTAAGTTATAATTAATCACATAAAACTGATTATCTAACCACTTTCTTGTAATAAAATCCTCACTGCCATTTTCATTATACTGCTCATAAAAACCCTTCCCATTTGTGAGATTTAGACCTAAATTTGAGGTCAAATTTCTTGAAATTGATTGTGTCCAGTGAAATTGAAAATGATCTTGCTTATAATTATCAACTTCATTTTCATGAAATCTTTCTTCTCCATTCAGATCATAATAAAGCCCTGATGGATTATAGGTTCTATTATTTTCTAGTGTTTGAAGATCAATACCATTCCAAGCTTGATAAGTTATTTCATGACCTCCGAAATTTAAAAACTTTAATAGTGTTTTATTTTTCTTATAAGAAAGTTGAAGAAAATATGATTTAAGATCTGATGATGCTCTATCAATGTAACCATCAGAATCAATTTTTGAAAGTCTTCCTGAAAACTCAAAAGTGTCGTTTAACAAACCAGTACTGAATCTAAAATTATTTTTTATGGTATTAAAACTACCAACTGTATTAGCGCTTTCAAAGTATGGATTTTGAGAAATTTTATCAGTTAAAATATTAATACTTGCACCAAAGGCACTAGAACCATTAACAGAGGTTCCAATACCTCTTTGAACTTGTAAATTTTCAACAGAAGAGGAAAAATCAGGTAAATCTACCCAGAATGTCCCTAATGACTCAGCATCATTATATGGGATTCCATTGATAGTAACATTAGTCGATTGGGAGTTAATCCCTCTTATTCTAATTCCAGTATAACCAATACCTGCACCTGCATCCGAAGTAGTAACTACATTAGGTAAAAAGTTTAATAAAATGGGAATATCTTGGCCTAAATTCCTTTTTGAAATTTCTTCTTTAGAAATATTATTAAATGCGATTGGAATATTTTCTTTTACTCTAATAGAGGATACAATTACTTCCTCTAGATTTTGAATTTCTAAGGAATCAACAACAGATTCTTGTGCACTTAGCGATATGCTAAAAGCCAATAAAACAAACACAAATTTTTTCATGAAATATATAGTTTAAGTTATGTGGAGTGTTTACAAAAACTATATTGAAATTAGATCAAATTCCTAAACAGCATTACCTGTTCTAGGTTCAATGGGTATAATCTCAGCCTTAAAAGCACCCCTTATTAATTAATATAAATTTACAATTTTTTAGTAAATAATTAATAATTATAACTAACTGAAAGCATAATATTTCTACCCATTTCGTGGGTGAAATACCTTAGCCTATTTAAATAATTCTTGTAAAGGTTATTGAATAAATTTTCTACTCTCAAATTGATTTTATAATTACCACCATTTTCTGCTTTAAATCCAATAGATGATGCAAAGTTTAATATGTGATATGCACTTGGTGGTGTGCTAGTATCTAAGAGCTGATATGTTTGTTCGGTAGGAATAAAAACTTCAAAATTATTATTCGGATATTCATTTTGCCTAAATACATATTCACTTTCTAATGAAACATTTAAATTATTCAACTCTGGAAAACTATATGAAATTTGATTTTTTAGATTTACCGGAGGCATATTTATTAAAGGTTTATCGTCAGCCCTTTCATAACCTTTGATGATTGAAAATTGATGTCCAATAAAAAAATTAGTAAAATATTGTCTATCGTATTTTAAATCAAACCCAAATAATTTGGCGTCCTCTTGCTTATATTCCCAATAAGGAAAAACTCCAGCAATGGTAGGCATTAAATCAACTGGTATCATATATATAAAATCGTCAACAATATTAGCAAATGCATTAACGGTTAGACTTGATTTTTCATTAGAAGAATCATAGGTAATAGAAAAATTATGTCCAACTTCTGAGTTGAAGCTTAAGTCACCGATTTCAATTCTAGCGGATGAGTGATGTAAACCCTCGCTAAAGAGTTCAGATGGGTTTGGTTTTCTTGATGACATTGAGTAATTAATGAAAATATTTTCACTTTCACTAATTGAATATCTTGCACCAAGGTTGGATGAAATATTATGAAAATCAAATTTTGGATTTGTTAGTATATTTAGGCCTAGATCTTCAACTACAAATTCCGGGAAAAGCTCATCATAATTTCTTGCTTCCCAAAGAGAAGTTCTGTAATATTTATATGCATCGATATGTGAAAAATCATATCTAATTCCAGCTTCTAAAAACCAACTTTCAGAGAAGTTTGTATCATAAACGGAGTATAAACTAAAATCATATTTTTTATAGTCAGGAATAATTCTTTTTACACCCGTGGAAGGATCTGGAAAATTCTTTTGATATCTTGCCGAAATTCCAGCTTTTAAATTTGAGCTATTATCAAATTTAGATTCAAGATCAAAAGCAATAGAATGTGTTTGAAGGTTTAGGTCTAGTGCGGGCTTGGTTCTATTCCCTCTTCTAATATCATATTCTTTTCTGTCATTTGATTGAAAATCATATCTCATAGAAAGCTTTCCAAAATCAAAGTTTTTGAATCCTCTTAACTTGAGTAGGTTATGACTAATTTTTTGCCTGGGTATATTAATATCATATGAAAAATCCTCAATTATATGAGGCACTTCATTTTCGATGGCATTAATAATGTCAATTGCTGTATGAGCGTGTGATGATCTTAGTATTCCTAGGTAATTACTAAATAAGGAATAGTAAACATCAAAGCCATGATCAATTCTATTAAGACCAGCTTTTAACGATAAATTATGTTCAGAAAAACCAGTGTTTGTCATCACATAATTTGGAGTTTCAAAATCACCCATTCGCTTTAAAGTTCCTTGAAATTTATAGTACCATCCGCTACTATAGGTTTTTGTATAATCAGTTGAAATTCCACCACCTCTTCCATTCGATTGAAGATTAGTGGTAACATTTCCATAAATACTGTCTAGTAATTTTTCTTTTGATGTTTCAGCGATAATAACTCCACCTACTGCATCACCCGCATACTTTAATGAACTAGCTCCCTTTATAATTGAAATTTTATAAATGGAGTTTATATCAATACTTGGGGCATGTTCAATTCCCCACTCCTGATCTTCTAGTCTAACCCCATTATTAATAAGAATAACGCGACTACTATGTAAACCGTTAATCACTGGCTTTGATAGATAGTTTCCAGAATTTAAACTACTAACACCTGTTACGGTTTTTAAAACTTCACCTAAAGTCCTACTGTTGTAATCATCAAGAACTTCTTTGGAAATTTTATTTTCAAAAAGAGTTCTAGAATTATTTCTGTTATCAGAAACAACCATAATTTCTTCAAGTTCAGTAAGATGATGCTCAAGTCTTATTTTTCTAAACACATCTTTTTTTAGATCTAGGGTTTGCGTTATAGACTCACAATCCTCATGCGAAATAGTCAAAAGAAAAGTATCTGAACAAAGATTCTCAAAAGTTACATTTCCATCAAAGTCCGTTGTGCCTAGAATTTCTAATTCATTAATCTCAATATTAGCATTACTTAAAGGTGTCCCATCATGTAAATCAACTACCTGAATCGACAATTTATTATTACAATTTTGGGCAAATAAGTTAATGCAACATATTGAGAAAAAGGAATACAAGGCTAGTGCTAATTTCGATTTGAAACTAGCACCGCACTTATTGCATTTACAATTCATTAATTTACTCTACAGTAACTGGGAAGGTAGTTTGGATATCAATCTCACCACCAGCACTATCTAAACCATCATTTGGTTTTGCAGGCTCATGTACTAAAGTAATTGTTAAAGATCCTGAACCAGCTCCAAGAGGTGCAAGTACAAACTGTGTTCCAAGAGGGTTTCCGTCTCCATCAAAATCCATGTAAACAAATTCCATTCCTACTCCGGCAGCACTAAAGAACACTTGGTGTTCATCATCTTCTTCTTGAACTTCTTCCGTAATATCCTCAGCTGGATCTTCCATCTCATTTAAAAACTGAACAGATCCTGCATAAGAAGTTCCAGCGGTTAAAGGTCCAGAAACTGTAATTACTGGGGCATTAGGACCATCTCCGTCTAAGTCTTGAGTTTGCATAGTAACAACATCACTTCCGTTTTGGTGATTTACTAAAGTTACTGTCATTGTTGTGATTACTTCCTCTTCATTGATTGGTTCCGGAGCGTCATCGTCATCACTACATGAGAAGTATAAAAAAGGTATTGCCAATAAGGCGTATTTGAAAATTTTCATAATTTTTAATTTAAAAGTTTAATTATTATTAATTGTTTGCGATTAGTATCGCTTATTGAAAGTGTTAAGTTCGTCAAACAACTGGTGGAGCTCTTAAATTAAAAGTTCTTAAGTTGTTCGACTTTGGGTATTCAATAGAATCAATGACTAATTCATCTATTAAAACCAAATTATAATTAAACTCTGTGTAGCTGGTAAAGCTATTTTCTGTGTTATTTAATACGAAGCAAGTGGTACAGTTAATTTCATCTTGATGAAAATGAATTTCAGTTTCGGTACAGACCTTGTGCTCTTCAAAAACGTGGTGAGCAAAACTTACAATACTGGGTAGTATTATTAAAACTGAAAGAAAAAAACTGTAGAATTTTTTCACGAACCTAAAGTATGAAATTTATATTATTTTATTAATACAATTGATTGCTTTTTTTAACCTTTCAATTCTAGTGCCACTTATCACTTCAAAAGGAAGATTTTTTTTGATTAATTCATTCTTGAAAATTTCAAAAGACTCCTCTCTTTCGTTAGGTTTATCTCTTAAATCGTCTTTTTCCCACGGAATATCTATGTCAGTCAATAGATATAAATCATAATCATTTTTTAATGCGTATTTTTCTAATAGCGGATCACAATTTCCTCCATAATAATATTTAGAATATACCATTGTTTCAAAAAGGTTAGTGTCACATATCAAAAGGGATTTTGATTTTATTGCTAGTTCATTTTCTAATTTCATTTGACCAATGGCTATTGGTAAAATATCTTTAGGCTCACATATTCTTTTTTCATTGTCCCAAATAGTTTGTAAATATTCACGAGCATATTCAGGCACCCAATTTGTTTTAAAATGTTTTGCTAGTTCAATTGATAAAGTTGTTTTGCCGGTTGACTCCGGGCCATAAAGAACAACTTTCTTACAATTAGATTTTATTTGCTTAAGCTTTTCTTCCATTGAATATATGCCTGAATTGCTAGAATGGTAAAAATAACATATTGAATTGATAATATTATTTTATCGCTAGATAAGTATAAGGGTATCGTAATTATATTTCCTATTATCCATAATATCCAGTTTTCTAACTTTTTATTTGCCATTAACCACATTGCAGTTACAAAAATTCCTGACGTGAAAATATCTAGCTCTTTAATCTGACCTTCAAAATCTGTTGCAAAATAATCGTGAGCAGTATAGGCTACAGCAATGATAAAAAAGAAAATCAACAATGACTTTGGCAAATCGGCCGAGGAAAATCTTGAAACCTTAACAATTAAATCATCATTCTTTTTTCTAGACCAATTCCACCAGCCAAATAGACTTATTAAGGTATAAAGTAGATTAACAAGAATATGGCCCAACAAACTGACCTTATACATTAAATACATTGTAATAATAGTACATATAATACCTGTTGGGTAAACAAGAATATTTTGCTTTTTTGCATATATGACACTTATAATACCAAACCAAAATGCAAGAAACTCAAGAACAATATCTAGAGTGGAATATGTTGAATAAGAATTGACAAAAAAGTCATAAAGTTCTCCCATCAGTTTTTGATTACAAATGCTAAGGTATAGTTTTTAGAAATTCTAAAATAAGTCTCAAATGAATAAATATCATCATTATTTACATACCAGGATTTACACTTTGAAGCATTAATATCCAATGGTAGAGCAAGGATATTTTTTTTAAAATCAATACCCGTAACTCCCACAGCTTTGTAAATGCTTTCTTTAATATTCCAATAAACGAGTGATATTTGATTATTAAGTTCCTGTGGGTAATTTAATTCAATATCAAGAAATTTATGTTTTATTTTCATAGCCTTGCTATTAATTTTTTCAATATCAATTCCAACAGAGTGACTACTTATAATTACTGCAGCATAATTTCCTGAATGACTGATTGATAAGGTTTTGTTTTGAGAAAAGACTGGCTTTCCTGCTTTATCGTATTTTACCTCTTTATCTTCAATTGAAAGTAGCTTAAATATGTTTCGGATTGCTAGAAATTGTTTTTTTTGAATTTCCGACTTTTTTTGATTTAGTAATTTTAGTGAGTATTCACTTAAAACAACTTTTGACTCTAAATCCTGAAGAGATTCATTAATTTCCCATATAACTACTCTAGTATTGGGTGACAAATTTAAATCATCAATAATTGGCATAAGAATATTAATTCTTTGCTTTAAAGATACTTTATGCGTATAAAAAAACCTCTTAAATTTAAGAGGTTTTTAAAAGTTTATTTACGCTTTTGGGTCGGGACCCCACTTATTATCTTGTTTCTGACCCTCAGTACAGTATAAGACAAATAGCCATATTATACCAATTAATGGAATCAAAACTATTAGATAAAACCAACCCGATTTCCCAACATCATGTAGTCTTCTTACGATAACAGCTAAGCTGGGGATAAAATGAATTAACCCACAAATAGTATATACCCAACCATAGCCCATACTGATTTCACCTAGAGGACCTCCATCCATCATAAATACTGTTCCAAGAATATTGTCAAGCACTGTACATGCAATCAATATGATTACATATACAAGTGTAAACATCCAATATTCCTTTCTTCTTGCACGTCCGCTGAAATTTGCGTAATTATCACGCATTACCTTTAAATACCATTCCATAATTTGTTTATTTATTGATTAATTAACAAATCTAAATAAGATTACTCGGAAAAAATAAAAATTTAGATGACAAAATAATGTCAAGGATGACTAAGGTTATGAAGGTACTATAGAAACAAAAGATTTATTGTCTTTCTTTTTGGTAAACTTAACTACACCATCAACTCTAGCATGAAGAGTATGGTCTTTACCAAGGTATACATTTTCTCCAGGGTTGTGAACGGTTCCTCTTTGTCTAACAATAATGTTACCAGCTTTAGCAAGCTGACCACCAAAAATCTTGACTCCTAATCGTTTCGATTCTGATTCTCTACCGTTTTTAGAACTACCAACTCCTTTTTTATGTGCCATTTTTTATAAAATTAACTTAAAGCTTTTACTAAATCCGCTTTTTTCATTGATGAAATACCAGTTATACCATTTTTCTTTGCCATTTCTTTTAATTGAGCAACTGATAAGGATGAAAGGTCTAGCTTTTCCTTTTTAGCAGAAACCTTTTTAGTTTCAGCTTTTTTAGGTG
>Ga0208130_1001438_pt1 | contig 11501 bp, 9 predicted proteins | sample ETNtaG_31_FD_185771 | JGI IMG/M metagenome (GOLD analysis project Ga0208130, IMG submission 185771) | Marine microbial and viral communities from oxygen minimum zone, Eastern Pacific Ocean - ETNP201310SV78 (SPAdes) (version 2) | ecosystem: Environmental > Aquatic > Marine > Oceanic ...
AATCATTAGTACTTCTACATCATTATCTCCAACATTGTAAACATCTACAATAACTGGGTCAGAAAGGCTGTGAACTTCAATTGTGTCTAAGTTGATATCACCTATGCCAAATCTCATATTCGCCTCATTTTCATCTGTCCCTGAACCATCAATTACACCAACTGCTAACCATGTAGAACAAATTAATAAAACTAATACTGAAGATATTGCTTGATTTCTATCCGGAAGTAAAGAAATCCATCCATTTTCAGTTCTAGCGCGTACTACAGGTTGCACGGCATGAACAAAAGAAGATGTAATTATAGCTAAGATAATCCCCGGAATTATATCTACAAACCAATGAATTCCAAGATATTGTATAGAAAATAGGTAAATTATCACGTTAAATTGAACAAAATAATCAAACTCTTTATGACGCCAGTCTTTGAAATCGATACCTAACTTTCGACAGTGTAGTCTGTTGATAATTAGAAGACTGATTGGCAACCCAACATGTAAACTTGGTATTGCATTATCCATAGGGTCATTATTGGTGAAAAACGCAAGGGTAAATGAATCGTGATACAAAAGTGCATCCATATCTGGAAGATAGGTAGATGTCACTTCAATATTGAAAAAGAGATAAAGAGGGACGCTAAGAAGATAGATTACAAAATAATTCAAAGCTGCTTTGTCGGCCATTACTTCATCGCGACACAAGATATAGTACATTGGAGAAAACCATATCATAAATAGATACATGAATAGATAATGTCCTGATAAGAAATTTGTTAGAATATCATTAAGGAAAAACTCCTGAATATGATTTGTCCAATTGCCCTCTATCTCATATATCCAATGAGTAAATCCTCCAACTCTAGCCTTCATTGGTTCGTTATGATGATCAATCATTGCTTTGTAAATAAACATTAGCAGATATAGAAGAATATGCCACCAGTAGCCTTTTTCTTTGATTTCTTTCGGTAAATTTACTAATGAAACACGCCTCTCTTTCTCGTCTCTTGTCAAGAAAAAATGTATTGGTAAAGTGAAAAGTAATAATGCACCCATGGAAGTGCCATAAGGTCCAATGGGCCAATTCATTAGGCTCTCTGCGCACGACAATGATTCATCAATAATGCGGAAGTGGAAACAACTTTTATCCTAATCCTATCATGAATGAACATGGATGGACATCAGATATGGATGAATGAATGTGCAAAAATCAATTTTGATGCTAAACCTAGACGATATAAAGAAGGTACAAGAACATCAGAAGATGCTGCAAGACAACTTCAGTGCGATGTCTCTAATATTGCAAAATCAATTGTATTTGAGGGTGAAGAAGTAGCGATTGTTGTAATAACATCAGGATCTAATAGAGTCGATAGGAAAAAGAAATTAAAGAAAATACTCGGGTACAAACCAGGTCAGGCTACTCCTGAATATGTTTTGGAAAGTACTGGATATGAGGTGGGGGGAGTTCCGCCTTTCGGACATCTTAAGGAAACAATAAAAATCATTGATGAAGACTTATTCAAATATAATTTAATTTGGGGTGCTGGAGGGACTGCTGATACAGTATTTCCAATTACTCCTGAAAAACTCAAAGAAATTAGTAAGGCAGATATTAGAAATGTGAAACAGTAGTGATAATATGATTACAGATAAACTCATTTTGGCGGCTGAAAAGCTAAGGGATGAGGTTGAACCATTAGGAGATATGCTTGTAGAACAGGGTTTAGTTGATTATTCCTATAATCCACTTATGTATGCCTGGGAACCACATAAAGCATTCATTGAATTAGGAGGAAGTAAAGGAGCAAATACGCTCCTACTGGGTATGAATCCCGGACCTCATGGGATGGGGCAAATGGGAATTCCATTCTCAGCAACTAGTGTTGTAAGAGATCTATTGGGAATAAAGGGATTAGAAGTTTTACAACCGAAAAATATCCATCCTAAAAGACCAGTTACAGGATTAGACTGGCATAAAGAAGAAGTCTCAGGGACTAGAATCTGGGGCGTATTAGAAGAATACTATGGGGATGCGGAAGAAATTTTTTCGAATGTTTTCATCGTTAATCATTGCCCATTAATGCTTTTTAATGGAGAAAGAGGTACGAATATTACTCCGGATAGAATATCTGGAGATGTAGTGAACAAATTACTTCTGACATGTGATGAGCACTTAGTCAAAGTAGTTGAGATTATGGGAATTAAAAGAGTCATAGGTGTAGGGAAATATGCCGAGAAAAGGGCTCTAAAGGCATTAAAACATTTAGATATTGAAATTACTAGCTGTTGGCACCCCTCTCCAGCTTCCCCATTAGCTAATAGAAATAAGGGTAAAGATTGGAAAGAAAATATAAAGAATGTTTTGCCGAAAAAATGATTTGTAGTGTAATAAAATATACTAAGTTCCAATTACTACACTAGTAAACAATTAAGTCAAGATATCCATTGTCAAGCCTCATGTCTGCTATGACAACACCCGAATACCTGATGGCGAATGCGAAGAATCATGGAGACGAAATAGCAATCTCCAGTAAAGGTTCTAATGGCGATTGGAACGATATGAATTGGTCAGAATTTCATGATCAAACTGCTTCTGTAGCAAAGTCTCTTATTGCTATGGGCTTCAATGAAGGCGATAAATTGAGTATTTACTCCTACAATCGAGTAGAGTGGTATACCTCTTATCATGCTGCAAATATGTGTAATGGGGCTGCTGTTGGAGTTTACCATACCTGCTCTCCTGAAGAAGTAGAATGGGTTGTAGGAAATTCAGATTCAAAAGTTGTTTTTGTTGGAGATAATCCAATGGACGGAGGCAATAAAGAGAAAATGTGTGCTTACAGATTGCATGAAATAATGGATAAATTAGACAAGGTAGAAACTGTAGTAGTAATGGATGGAGTAGATATGCCTGAACACCCTAAGTGCATGTCTTGGTCGGATTTTATTCTAAAAGGAGCGGACGTAGATTACTCTGAGATCGAAAAAAGAGTCGAAAGTATTACGCCAGAAGATACATTTTCATTAATCTATACATCAGGTACAACTGGAAATCCAAAAGGAGTTGAATTAAGTCACGATAATATTGACTTCGAACTTTCTGAAGTTTGGAAATTACAAGAATTCGAAAGAGGATGGGGGTATGTTTCTTGGTTACCATGTGCTCACGTTTTCGGTCAATTAGTAGATTGTCATGCACACATCAGATGGGGACTTCACATGACTGTTGTAGATGCGCCATTGAATGTAATTGATGTTGCCAAAGAAGTACAACCTCATCTATTCATTGGAGTACCTAGAATTTATGAAAAAGTGTACAGCAATCTAGTTGCAAAACTTGGATGGAAAATAAAATTAGCTAAAATTCCAATCCTAGGTGGAATTATCAAGAATAAAGCAAAACAAGCAATTGGAATGTCTAATTGTGTCTATGCGATTACTGGTGCTGCACCAATAAATCCTGATATTCTAAAGTTATTCCATACACTTGACATACCATTGTATGAAGGATATGGGATGACTGAAACGACTGCGGGAGCAAGTTTAGGTTACAAGAAAAATCACAAATTTGGTACAGTTGGTAAACCATTCAGTGGTACTGAGTTAATGATTTCAGATTCAGGAGAGATTCTATTCAGAGGAAGGCATATCATGAAAGGATATTACAAAAATCCTGAGGCTACAGCTGAAACAATAGATTCTGACGGATGGTTGCATTCCGGAGATAAAGGAGAAATTGACTCAGATGGATATGTGAAAATCACTGGAAGGATAAAGGAATTGTATGTGAGTTCTGGTGGGAAAAATATTGCTCCTCTTGTAATTGAAGAAACTATGAAGTCTATTCCAATGGTTTCTCAATGTATGCTAATTGGAGATGGAAGAAAATACTGTAGTGCTCTATTCACATTGGATGTAGGTGCAATCCTAAGAGATAAACACGGAATGGATCCAGCGAAAATACCGAAAGACCCTGCTGTCCAAATCTCGACATTGGAAAGTTTCGGAAAGTCACTCTCAGATTATACAGATAGTGAAGAGATTCATGCCGAAATGCAGGCACAAGTTACAGAACTGAATGGACAATTTAGTAATCCTGAACAAATAAAGAAATTTAAGATACTACCAAGAGATCTTAGTGTTGACTTTGGTGAATTAACTCCAACTCTCAAAATTAGAAGAATTCAAATTAGAGAAAATTGGGCAGCTGAAATAGAAGCAATGTACGAAGGCGCTTAATATTCAGTGATATAATGACGCCTGAGGCCTGGATTGCTCTTGCAACTGTTTTCTGCTTGGGGGCAATGAGTCCGGGGCCATCTCTAGCGGTTGTTCTACGGAATACTCTCTCAGGGGGTAGAAGACAAGGAGTAATGACTGGAATTGGTCATGGCCTTGGATTCGGGATATATGCATTTCTTGCAGCAGGGGCTTTTGCTACTGCGATATCAATACACGACACAGCAGAAACAGGATTAAAATGGGCAGGAGTTTGTATCTTACTCTGGTTAGGATATACTTTCCTTAATCATGCTAGAAAAGGCCCGAATATTGGAAATAACTCAGAAAATCATGAGAATGACGACAAACAAGGGTTTATTCAAGGATTTACAATTGCACTGCTGAATCCAAAAATTTTGGCTTGGATGCTAGCATTATACACTCCTTTTATAGAAAATAATGTTAGTCTTGAAACCCTTGTAGGAATGGGTGCATTGGGGATGATAATTGATGGAACTTGGTATGTTACTGTAGCTCTGGCACTTACAACTGGAGGACGTGTTGACAAATTAAAATCAGTTTCACATATTATTGATGGAGCAATGGGGTTACTAATGTTTATTTTTGCAGGCTTAATGATTGCTGGAGTGATTTAACTATTTCAGATCTCCCAAAATAAGAAACTAAGGAAAATCATTGAGAAGCAAAATGAGAAAGGAGCTATGATAATTCCACCTAATAGTCCGAAACCGAGTGAGTTCTTCTTAGTGACAAAACTCCAGATAATCATTGCAATATAAGCAATCGGAATAAGAAATGGGATGAATGATAGTAAAATAGACGATGCTGACATGTCTTCGTCACCATCTACAGAAATATAGTCTATTTGAGAATCAAAATTTGTCGCATAGGTCATTGTCTGGCCATTCTTTTGGAAATAAAAGTCATAATTTTCTAGTGAGCCCCAACAATTCATGGGGTACCAAAATTCTCCCTCTTCTGATTGGACATAAGAATAAAACCCGTCCTCGATTTCCCACCAACAACCTCCATAATCTTCCCAATTTTCTTGATCATAAAAATCAACTGAAGTGTAAAAATAAAAATCTTTATCATCAATTTCTTCCAAACTAAATGATGGGATATCAAAATATAACTCAGCAGTATTAAAATCTTCATTATTTATTGTAACCAACCCATCAAAATTTGGTTCATTTATACCCTCATAATACCAAGTATCTTCATTTGCTATTTCAGATGATAAAAATATGAAAGCCATTAGAAAACTAGCAATAATAGGAATCAAAATTAATCCAACAAGAAATTGGGAAACCAGGAATTTATTAGGATCTTTTATCTGAGGCACGTTGGCAGATTGAGGAGTAGAAAAACTGCTTACATCACCAGAAAAAACATTCTTTGGTTTATCGATAGAAGTCTGTGAGTCTTGCGCTTCTTTATTGGATTCCCACCATGAACCATCATTATCTGTCATATTTGAAAATCCCTCCAATTATAACAAAACATAAGGCAGATGGAAGAGTAAATCCAAAACAACTGCGAGAGTTTTAGCCTCTAATTTAGGACTATCTGGATTTTCTTCAATTGGAGGAGATAATCTCTGTAGTTCACCTGAATCGAACCAAAAAGAAGAACATTTTGGACATCCATCAATTTCAATTAGTTCTGTTAAAGAGCCATCAATTTTCCTGAATGCAAAGTCTCGAACTTTCATGTCACTTTGACAAAAGGGACAACAAATTTCTGTTGGAGTTCCTTCATCTTTGAATCCATCATGCATTGATTCCAATTTCTTACTACAAATCTCTGATGAGGCTGCTTCAGAATTAATAGCTAACCCTGCACAAGTAGGGCAATGAAAAATACCATTACGAGAGAATACAGATTGCTCACCATCTACAGGAGATATTAGTCTAGTTCCGTCTCTGGGACATAACATGATACTTGCCTCATACAAGCGAATGAATAACACCTATTCAATGCTTACCCGTATTGTATGACAAAAGTTCAAAAAATATATGAATTGATTAAAAAATAGAACTTTTTTGGAAAAAAGTACCATATTCTTCAATCGGCGGATTAAATGGGACACGTAGTGTCCCGAGTTCATGCAGAAGTCTGTCGAGGCAGGTGGAATACCGCTGAGAATCATTACAGCGGCAGCCATTTTTGATGGTCATGACGCTGCAATAGGCATCTTCAGAAGAATATTCCAGTCAATGGGATGTGAAGTAATTCATCTTGGCCATGATAGGGGGGCCGACGAAGTTGCTAGAGCCGCTATCCAAGAAGATGCACATTGTGTTGCTATCACTTCTTATCAGGGAGGAGCAGTAGAAATGTTCACTCATACCAAGCAAATTTTAGATGATTCCGGTTTTGGTCATGTTAGTTTAGTTGGAGGCGGTGGTGGAACTATTCTTCCAAATGAGATCAAACATTTACTTGATTCTAATATTGCGAAAATATATTCTCCAGAAGATGGAAGAGAGTTAGGACTTACTGGGATGGTTTCAGATGCAATTGAAAGGGCATCAAAGAATAATCTACTTGATCCTAAAAGATTTGAATCATTGAAAGAACCTATCACTGCAGAAAATCATGCTTCGGTTTCCAAATTATTGACTTTGGCAGAAAATGCAGATGAAAAAATGTTCAATAAAATACTAGAAAATGTTAGATCTACTGATGGTTCAAAATGTCCAGTAGTTGGCCTGACTGGCACAGGAGGTGCTGGGAAGTCAAGTCTTACAGATGAGCTGATGTTAAGGATTCAAAGAGATAATCCTGGAACTAAAATTGCATTACTTGCTACTGATCCAACTCGTAAGAGAACAGGGGGCGCTTTACTTGGAGATAGAATAAGAATGAACTCTTTATCAGATGAAAATTTATTCATGCGCTCATTTGCTAGTAGAGATAGTGGTAGAGAAATTGCAGATTGTATAGGTCGTTCAATAGAAGCATGTAAAGCAGTTGGTTTTGACTTAGTAATTGTAGAAACTAGCGGAATTGGTCAAGGGAACGATGCAATTACAGAGGTAGCAGATCTTTCATTATATGTCACTACAAGGGAATATGGAGCGCCTAGTCAATTAGAAAAATTGGAGATGTTAGATTCAGCAGATATTGTAGTTCTGAATAAGTTCGATAGACCTGGGGCTGAAGATGCACTGGCAGAAATCAGAAAACAATTCAAGAGGAATAGAGAGATGTGGGATGCAGATAATTCTGACCTTCCAGTTGTGCCAACTATTGCTAGTCAGTTCGCAGATGCAGGAGTTGACCAATTGTGGCAGAAACTTTGTAATTTACTAAATGAAAAATATTCTCAATCGTTTTCAGCAGCAGAGCCTAGATTAGGAGCAGATGGTCTACCACATAGATCTTCACCAATACCTCCAGAAAGACAAGGATATTTGGCTGAAGTTTCAAGTGCTATCAGAAATTATCATTCTAGAACTGAAGAGGTAGCAGCAAAAATGCGTCTAGTACAACAATTAGAAGCCGCTGCTAATCAAATGGGGGCGAAGAATAATAATACAGCGGCTAAAGAGCTTAAAGAAGAAGCCAAAGTTGTTCGTTCAGAAATACCAGAAAGTGCTTGGGACAGTTTAGAAAATTACAGGGCTAAAGCAGAAGAGTATCGTTCCGGAACAACCAGTTATACAGTTAGAAACAAAGATATTCCTGTAAAAACGACAAAAACTACGCTTTCAGGATTAGATATGCCGAGAGTTGCATTACCAGATTATAACGACTGGGGGGATACACTACAATGGATTAGAAAGGAAAATATTCCTGGTTCATTCCCTTATACTGGAGGAGTTTTCCCATTCAAGAGGCAAGACGAATTACCTGTCAGAATGTTTGCAGGAGAAGGTAGTGCTGAAAGAACAAACAAAAGATATCACTTCCTTTCTAAAGATCAAGACTTCAACAGACTATCAGTTGCATTTGATTCGCCGAGCTTGTACGGTAACGACCCTCAAGAAAGACTAGATATATTTGGTAAAGTATGTGAAAGTGGTGTATCGATAAGTACAGTCGATGAGATGGAAAAATTATTCGAAGGGTTTGATTTATGTGCTGCTAATACTTCAGTTTCAAAAACAATTAATGGAAATTATTGGTGGCATCTTGCGGCTTTCTTCAATGTGGCAATAAGACAGCAAGTAAAGAAATTCGAAGAAGAGAATGGCCGTAAACCGGATGATAAAGAACATGCTGGAATTAAGGCTAGAACGCTGAGCACTGTTAGAGGTACTGTTCAAGCCGATCAATTGAAAGAATCTATGGGGCAGAACACATTGGTATTCAATCTCGATACCGCATTGAGAATGATGGGCGATGTTGCAGAATTCTATGTCGACAATGAGGTGAGAAACCATTACTTCGTTTCAATTTCGGGATATCACATTGCAGAAGCAGGCGCAAATCCAATTTCTCAAGCCGCTCTAACTTTGTCTAATGGATTAACATATGTTGAGTTATTCAATTCTAGAGGATTAGATGCAAATAAATTCTTAAGAAACTTCAGCTGGTTCTTCTCAAATGGCATGGACCCAGAATATGCAGTAATTGGTAGAGTCTGCAGAAGAATCTGGGCTATTGCTATGCGTGATATGTATGGAGTTGATGAGCGTGGTCAGAAACTAAAATATCACATACAAAGTAGTGGTAGATCGTTACACGCTCAAGAATATACATGGAATGATTATCGAACTACATTACAAGCACTTTATGCACTAGCTGATAATGCTAACTCACTTCACACTAATTCTCGTGATGAAGCTTTTGGAACGCCTACAGAAGATACAGTTAGAGATGCAGTTGCTATCCAACTAATCCTTTCGAAAGAATATGGATGGTTACAAAATGAAAACCCCCTACAAGGATCTCATGTAGCAGATTGGTTAACTGATTCTGTCGAAGAAGAGATACTGAAAATATTCGAAGAAATGCATAGGCGTGGTGGAGTTCTAGGCGCTTTAGAAGTCAACTATCAAAGAAATAGAATACAGGATGAGTCAATGATCTATGAACATAGAAAACATTCTGGTGAGTTACCAATTATTGGTGTAAACACCTTCGAAGAAGGAGAAGATAATTCGCTATCTATAGAAGAGTTCGATATTGAAGTTACGCGTTCAGATAAAGAAGAGAGAATGATGGTTATTGATAGGAATAGAGCATTCAAAGAAACTCATGCTAAAGAGGCGGAAGAAGGTTTAGCAAGACTCAAACAAGTTGCTAGAGAAGGTGGCAACCTGTTTGAAGTTATGATGGATATTGTAGAATACTGTACAGTTGGACAAGTAACACAGGCTCTATTCGAAACCGGTGGAAAGTTTAGAAGAAATATGTAATTAGTCATTTTTTTACGGAAATGAATGTATAGTGCTAAAATTTATATCTTGCTTCAACATATGCGCAATGTTCACAGAACTCACCTGCATTAGGAATTGAGGGCATATCAAGACATGATTTGGCTTTAATTACAAGATTTTCAACCCAATCTAGATCAATACGTTCTCCTTCAATAATTACATCATCATTTGATATATCAATTTCAATAACTAAAGCAGGTTTCAAAGGAATTCCTCTTGGGCTTTCATTAGTTCCTTTATTGAGTAGAGATTCTGCGTTGTTATTACCATTCTCATAAACGAAAAATCCTCTTGTTGAAACAGGATGTCCAAGTTCTCTCAGTAACCACTGATAGATTGCCATTTGACGAACATATCCTCCCTTGTATATATCTTCAAGGAATAATTCCGCGGTAATATTTGCATTTGAAGCAGTAGACTTGTAGTCTACTACATACCACTCTTCGTTATCACCTTCTCCAGATTTCCATATATCGTCAACAGCACCTGTAATCATCAAACCATGCTTTGGAGCTCTGACGCCCTTAAAATTCTCACGCCATTCGTCCATCATTGGATGTTGTAAAGGGATCATATGCTCCAATCCATTCTGTACCATATAGGGATGCGGAGTGCCTTTCTCTCTATGAGCATCAAACTCTCTTTTTAGTAGAGTATCAACTAAAGTATTGAGTAAGAATCCTGGAATTCCAGGTTTACCAATTCCTTTCACTCTGTCTAACCAGAAACATCTTGGACAACTGTGGCATAGTTCCAGCTTTGATCTGCTTATTGGAAATGGATCTTTAGATTCTGCATTACCATACATCGAATTCTCTCGAGAACGACGCTTCCATTTCTTACGTTCAGTAGTAACCATGAAATTGGACAAAGGGGGGGTGTTATGAACTATCTCATTGGGTTGATTTGTATGCATAGGTTGCTAAAACTGCTCCAACAAATTGTGGTACGAAATGCATCCATGAATCTGCAAGAGTCAATTTACCCGAAACGATTAGTGCACTAGTTACTGCTGGATTGAACGATGCAAGAGAGATACTGCCAACTGTTATTGCACCTGCAAGGACAACTAGGGCTATTGCAGCACCATAGTAACCGTTTCCAGATGTTGATTCAGTTGTTGCAACATTAAGAATAACATATGCTAATGCGAAAGTGAATAGAAGTTCAGCAACCACTGCTTCATTACCTAATTCAAAAGCAACAGGAGATGGAATTGGCAGTGTATTAGCAAAAAGGTTCTCAACAACTAATGCTGCAGAGACTGCTGCTATAACTTGTGAAGCAATATATGGCAGAACCTCATCCTTGTCACATGCACCTCTGAGATAAATCGAAACAGTCACTGCAGGGTTGTAATGAGCACCTGAGATATGCCCACCAGCGTAGATCATTACCATTAGAGTCGCAGCTATACCGAAAGGAGCATATTCTCCTGCAGAACCATGAACTGCTGCAGTACAAATTGTTAAAGAAAGAAAAAAAGTCCCTATGAATTCAGTAGTTAGCTTTTGTTGCATATTGTGCGTCATGTATACTATTGGAAAATAGAATGCTCATCAATGTTGTTCTAATTAAAACTCATCGAAGAAGTAGTATGGACTATCTGGAGGAGGGGGGAGACGTAAATAATCAACTGATTTCGGAACACTGATTTCTATTTCATAAAAATCATGTAGTGTCTTTTGTTCATTTATATCTCCGCATAGAATTTTACCTTCGGATAGTACCCATGCCAAAGTACGGTCATCAAGAGGGCCTATCTTTACCCACAATTGACTTGGCATAAAATCAGACCATGGGTTCGTGCCTAATTCAAAAGTATCGAAGCCATCAAATATTGAAAAAACCGCTCTCTGTGAGTAATCAAAA
>Ga0208130_1001441_pt1 | contig 11494 bp, 8 predicted proteins | sample ETNtaG_31_FD_185771 | JGI IMG/M metagenome (GOLD analysis project Ga0208130, IMG submission 185771) | Marine microbial and viral communities from oxygen minimum zone, Eastern Pacific Ocean - ETNP201310SV78 (SPAdes) (version 2) | ecosystem: Environmental > Aquatic > Marine > Oceanic ...
TAATTTGGCCATTCATAAATATTGCTATGAGTGTAATCCCAAAAATATTAGCGATATTTGATCCTAAAATATTCCCAACTGCTAAATTATTTTGTTTTTTTACAATAGCGATAATAGTAGTTACTACTTCAGGAAGAGATGTGCCAAAAGCAACTACGGTAATGCCAATCGTAGATTCGGCAACACCTAATAACTCCGTTAAGTTTTTGGCATAGGTAATAAAAAAACGAGAACTGAAAAATAAAACAATAAATGCAATAATAATTTTAGAGATAATTATAATTGTTGAATGATGATCCTTTTCTTTTGAAACAAGATCTTCTTCAGAAGGTTTTTTTAATTCAAAATAAAAAAATAGAATTAAAAGTAAAATAAATAAAAAACTAAACTTAAGTCCTAAAGTAAAATCAAAGAAAATCAAAAAAAAGAAAAGTATCGAAAAACTTATAAAGAAAATTGCAGTACTTTGATCTTGTTTTACAACATTGAGTGACCTCAGTGGAAAAACCATAATTCCACCAACTAGAAGGATATTTGCTATGTTACTTCCTACTAGATTTCCAGCTACAATGCCCTCAGCACCAATCTGAAGAGCTTGAAAAGTAGCAGCAAATTCAGGTAATGAAGTTCCAATCGCAATTATAAAAATACCTACAAATATTTCTCTTATTTGAAGTATTTTTGAGACGAGAATAGAATTTTTAATTGCGTATTCACAAGACCAAATGAGAATGACTAAACTTATAATTAAACCAATAAAACTTTGTATCATTGCCTAATACCCATTTGATCCTTTTTAATTTTTCTAATTTCGTCTCGGAACATGGCTGCCTTCTCAAAATCCAAATTTTCTGCTGCTGATAGCATCTTTTTTTCTAGTTTTTGAATGTGTTTTTCAAATTTACTTGGACTCAAATCCTCATCTTTAGATAAACTGACAGTATAACTATCTTTTTCATATATACTCTCAATTATTTCACCAATATTTCTTTTGACAGATTGTGGGGTAATATTATGAACCTTGTTATATTCAAGTTGCTTTGATTTTCGATAGTTTGTTTCCTCCAAAGCTGCCTCAATACTTTTTGTTTTAATATCTGCATATAAAATCACTTTACCATCTACGTTTCTTGCCGCTCTGCCAATAGTTTGAACGAGACTAGTTTTAGACCGTAGATATCCCTCTTTATCTGCATCAAGAATTGCTACTAGACCACACTCAGGAATATCTAATCCTTCTCTTAATAAATTGATCCCAATGATAATATCTGTCTTTCCCATTCGAAGAGAGCGAATGAGTTTTATACGATCAATTGTATCTACATCAGAATGCATATATTCAGCTTTAAAATTTTGTTCTTTTAGATAATTAGTTAGATCTTCAGCATTCCTTTTTGTAAGAGTAGTAATAAGTACTCGATTATTTTGAGATAGTGTTTTTTGAATCTCACCTACAAGGTCTTCTACTTGATTGACAGTAGTTCTAATTTCACAATTAGGATCAAGTAATCCTGTGGGACGAATAATTTACTCGACATACTCATTATCAACTTCATTTAATTCCCAAGGTCCTGGTGTAGCAGATAAAAAAATTGTTGGAGGTCTCATCATATCCCATTCTTCAAATTTTAATGGCCTGTTATCTAGGCACGAGGGTAATCTAAATCCATATTCTGATAGTGTACTTTTTCTTGATCGGTCACCTTTGTACATTCCATTTATTTGAGGTACTGTTACATGTGACTCATCAATAATTAGTAAAGAATTTTCTGGAATGAATTCATATAATGTGGGAGGTGCGTCTCCAGCTGATCTGCCACTCAAATATCTTGAGTAATTTTCAATACCAGAACAGGTACCAGTAGCTTGAATCATTTCAAGATCAAAGTTAGTTCTCTCTTTAAGGCGCTGATGTTCTAATAGTTTTTTTTCCTTATCAAATTCTTCCAAACGATCCTTTAAATCTTTTTTTATTTCTTGTATGGCTTTTTCTAATCTCGGCTTAGGAGTAATATAGTGACTATTTGCAAAAATTTTTACCTCTTCAAAATTTTGAAGAAATTCTCCAGTAAGAGGGTCAAACTCTTTTATCTCTTCAATTTCGTCCCCAAAAAAACTTACTCTCCATGCAATATCTTCCAAGTGTGCAGGAAAAACATCAACCCGGTCTCCAGTGACTCGAAACATTCCTCTCCTAAAATCAATATTATTTCTTTTGTATTGAAGATCGACGAGCTCTCGAAGAAATTCCATTAAATTTAAATTTTGTCCTTTTTTTATTTCCAAAGTCATTTTGGAATATGAGTCGACCGCACCAATACCATAGATACAAGAAACACTAGCCACAATTATTACATCATCACGTTCAACAAGAGAACGTGTTGCGGAATGTCGGAACCGATCAATTTGTTCATTTATTGAGGACTCTTTTTCAATAAAAGTATCTGAACGAGGCACATAGGCTTCTGGTTGATAATAGTCATAATAACTTACAAAGTATTCGACTGCATTCTCAGGAAATAGAATTTTTAATTCTTCGTAGAGTTGGGCAGCCAGAGTTTTATTTGGAGCCATAATTAGAGTTGGTCGATTATATTTTTCAATTACATTGGCTATAGTGAATGTTTTTCCAGAACCAGTAACTCCCAATAATACCTGACTTCTTTTATTATCCTTAAGCCCCTTAAATAATTTTTCTATTGCTTGAGGTTGGTCCCCTTTGGGTTTATTTTCACTGACTATCTTAAAAGGCATACTTGTAGTTTTTTTTAAATAAGTTTATAGATATCTAAATTAAAAAAAAATGATTTCAAATAGAGTTAACAGCATTAAGCCATCTTTAACAATAGCAACAAATATGAAGGCCCAAGAACTAAAACGAGCGGGCAGAGATATCATTGTGCTAGCTGCAGGAGAGCCTGACTTTGACACCCCTGATCATATAAAAAATGCTGCTATTAAAGCTATTAATGAAGGTTTTACCAAATATGTTCCTGGAAAAGGCACTCCTGACTTGCAGTCAGCTATTCAAAAAAAGTTTAAAGAGGACAATAATCTAGAATATGACTTATCTAATATTACCGTTGGCGTTGGTGGTAAACATATTATCTATAACGCTTTTTCAGCAACAATTAATTCAGGTGATGAAGTAATTATCCCGGCCCCTTATTGGGTTAGTTACCCTGATATCGTTTTGCTGAACAGTGGAAAACCAGTAATTGTTGAATGTGGAGAAAGTTCAGGTTTTAAGCTCTTACCAGAAGATTTAGAAAAAAATATTTCTTCAAAAACTAAGTGGCTAATGTTGAATAGTCCTAGTAACCCAACGGGCTCTATGTACACTAAAGAAGAGTTAATGGCTCTTGGTGAGGTTCTAAAAAAACACGAACATGTTTATGTTTTATCAGATGATATCTATGAAAAGATTGTCTACGATGGAAACACTTTTCATACTATAGCTGAAGTTTGTCCGTTTCTTTACAATCGAACTCTAACCATGAATGGATTGTCGAAATCATATTGTATGACAGGTTGGAGAGTGGGTTATGCAGCTGGCCCAACAAATATCATCAACGCAATGAACAAAGTTCAATCACAAAATGTATCCTCTACTGCATCTATCTCAATGGCTGCTTCTGTTGAGGCTCTAACTGGTGATCAAAGTTTTATAACATCTCACAATGAGTCCTTTTTAAGAAGAAGAGATCTTGTTGTTAAAAACCTAAATGAAACTCTGGGTTTATCTTGTCGAGTACCAGAGGGTGCTTTCTATGTTTTTGCATCTTGCAAGGGAGTTTTAGGAAAAAAAACTGAGTCTGGTAAAATTATCGAAGCTGATGGCGACTTTATGGATTATCTTCTTGAAGAAGTGGGAGTTGCTGGAGTGCAGGGCTCTGCATTTGGACTTGATGGTTTTTTTAGGATTTCTTATGCTACTTCAGACTCAATTTTAGAGGACGCATGCCAACGCATTAAGTTGGCTTGTTCAAAGTTAAGTTAATTTACTATCAGCAATAATTTTAGCTATACGAAGAGTATTCGTTGTCCCAACTTTTCCGAATGGAACACCGGCAGTAATAATTATTTTATCCCCATTCTTTAGAATTTTTCGATTTTTAGCAACCCTGCAAGCTCTATCAACCATTTCAGTAGAAGAGGAAATTTCATCTACTACATCCATGAAGGTACCCCAAGTCAAAGCATTTTGACGAGCTACCTTAGGATTTGTCGTCAAGCCAATTAAAGTAACATTGGGTCTCATTCGTGCAACTCGTAAAATGGATCTTCCCGATTGAGAAAAAGTAGCAATACAATTACAACTAGCAATACTCGCAACCTCTAAAGCCGCTGTTGCTATGGCTTCAGTGGAAGTTTTAGTATGATCAAGATTATAATTTTGGATATTAGCCAAATATTTTGAGTCACTTTCGACTCTTTTAATAATTTTATCCATCATTTCCACAGCCTCTTTGGGATAATTTCCAGCCGCAGACTCGGCAGATAACATGACAGCATCCACTCCTTGGAAAACGGCTGTGGCTACATCAGAAGCTTCGGCACGAGTTGGAGTTGGAGAGTCAATCATGCTCTCTAACATTTGAGTTGCAACAATACATGGTCGTCCAAACTTTCGACAAGCAGCAACCATAGTTCTTTGATGGATAGGCACGTCCTCTGGGTTTGTTTCAACACCTAAATCTCCTCGAGCAACCATTATTCCATCACAATTTTCGGTGATTGATTCAATTTCATCCATAGCAGATGGTTTTTCAACTTTAACCATTACTTTAAATTTGGATGGGATCAGTTTTTTAGCAGTTAATAAATCTTTAGTTGTTTGAATAAAAGAAAGAGCAATCCAATCAACATCTAATTTAATGGCCAGTTGTAAATCTTTTTTATCCTTTGGAGTAATAATTTTTAAATCAAGTTTAGTATCAGGAATATTCAAACCCTTATTATTTGAAATTTCGCCTCCATCAGTAACTACACATTTTATTGAGGTGGGCGACTTAGATTTTACTTTTAACCGAACTTTCCCATCATTGACAAGCAAACGTTGACCAACAGAAATAGATTTAAAAATCTCTTTATGAGGTAAATAAACTCTTTTACTGTCACCATCTTTTTTATTTTGATCAAAAGTAAATTCTTGATTTTTTTTTAACTGTTCTTTGACATTTGTAAATTTACCAACTCGAAATTTTGGACCTTGAAGGTCGCCCAAAATACAAATGTATCTATTATGCTTTTTTTCTAACTTTCTTACTATTTTAACTTTTTTAACATGATCCTCTTGGGATCCATGACTAAAATTTAAACGAAATACATCAACTCCAGCTAAAAAGAGATCCTCGATAGTATTCTCTGTTTCACAAGCAGGGCCAAGAGTGGCAACAATTTTTGCTCGTCTATTCCTTAATTTTAATTGATTCATTTAGATAAAAATTAATAACATGATATTAGTAAATTACTATGAGTAAAATAACTAAAGAAAATGAAGTTTTGATTAAGGCAAAAGTTCTTGATCACCTTATCGAACATTTACAAAAAAGAACTGATGTTCAAAATATTGATTTGATGAATCTCAGTGGGTTTTGTCGAAATTGTCTATCTAAATGGTATGCAAAATATGCAAATGAAGCTGGCTATGATCTAGATTATGAAGAAACTAGAAAGATTATATACGGTATGCCTTATTCAGATTGGAAAGAAAAATTTCAAAAAGAAGCTACACCAGAACAATTACAAAAATTTAAAGATAAATAATATAAAAAAATAATTATGAGTGAAAATTTACCTAACTGGAATTTAAATGATTTTTATTCCAATATTAAAGATGAGCAAATCAATTTTGATTTGGACACTTTTAGAAAATTCTCTGAGTCATTTAATAAACAGTACAAAGAAAATATCGAGAAAAATTCTGATAATTTTGAGTCTGTAATTGAGGAGTATGAAAATGGTAACGAGACAGGTGATAAATTAGGTAATTACGCGTTTCTTATTTATGCAACTAATATGAACGATGAAGAAGTTGTTCAATTTTATCAAGGTATTAATGAAAAACTTACTGAAATTTCATCAAACCTGATATTTTTTACTAATGAGATAAATTCATTATCTGAAGAAAAGTTTCAAAAATTAGTTCTAGGATCTGGGCGTTATAAAAACTGGCTCATCAATATTAGAAGATATAAAGATCATCAACTTGATGAAAAAAGTGAACAAATTTTTCTTGATAAAAATTTGACTGCCAATTCTTCATGGGTGAGATTTTTTGAAGAACAAATTAACGATTTAAAATTTGATATAAAAAACAAACAATTAAACAGCTCGGATGCTTTAAATTTATTATCAGATCATGATGCAGAAACTAGAAAAGAAGCTGCAGGAAGTATTGAAAGTGTTTTCAAAAGTAATTCTAAGATATTTACTTTTATAACTAATACCTTGGCGAAAGACAAAATCACCAATGATAAATGGAGAAATTATAAATCACCTGTTGAGTCACGTAATTTAGCAAATAATGTTGAGGATGAAGTAGTCGAGGCACTTAGCCAAAGTGTTATTTCAAATTACAAAAATATATCCCACCGATATTATGAAATTAAATCAAAATTATTTAATCAACCAAAACTTAACTATTGGGATAGAAATGCCCCATACCCAAACTCTCCAAATGTAAAAATTCAATGGGAGGAAGCTAAAGATATAGTTCTTAGATCTTATGGTAATTTCGATCAGAGCTTCAAAGACATTGTACTTTTATTTTTTCAAAATAATTGGATTGATGCGGAATTAAAATCTGGAAAATCACCAGGCGCCTTTGCTGCATCTACAATTCCTTCTATTCATCCTTATATCCTTACTAACTTTCATGGAAAAACACGCGATGTTATGACTTTGGCTCATGAACTAGGTCATGGTTGTCATCAATACCTGTCATCTAAACAAGGATTGTTGCTCTCTAGTACACCATTAACCTTAGCCGAGACCGCTAGTGTTTTTGGAGAAATGATGACTTTCAGAACTCTTCTTGCTGAGAGTAGTTCAGAGACGAAAAAATATTTATTAGCCTCTAAAATCGAAGACATGATTAATACCGTTGTAAGACAAATTTCATTTTTTGAATTTGAAAAACTTGTTCATAATGAAAGAAAGAATGGAGAATTATCATCTGATCAAATTTGCGAATTCTGGATGAAAACTCAGTCTGAAAGTCTTGGCCCAAATATTGAATTAACTGATGGATATAAATATTTTTGGTCTTATATACCACATTTTATTCATACCCCATTTTATGTCTACGCATATGCTTTTGGAGATTGCTTAGTAAATGTTTTAATTCAACTTTATGATGAGGGTTTACCAGATTTTAAAAATAACTATATCGAATTGCTTAAAAGTGGAGGTTCAAAACACTATAGCGAGGTATTAAAGCCATTTAATGTTGACCTAAAAAACAAAGATAGTTGGCAAAAAGGTTTGTCCATGATTTCTGGTTTAATTGATGAATTTGAAAAAGCTATTTAAATAATTGTTCAATGAAAGAAGATAATAATTTTGTATCTCGGGTAAAGCGCTACTCCAAAGTCACTACGTCTTTAACAACTTTAGCAACGCAGTTTGCTGGGAAAAAATACCTAAATTTCGATTTAAGCGATCAAAAATATGCAGCTCAAATTACTGAAATATTGGGAAATTTAAAAGGCCCCTTAATGAAAGTAGCTCAGCTAAGTGCCACTATACCTGATTTGCTACCTGAGGAGTATGCTCGTAAATTAGCAGAACTTCAATCAAATGCCCCACCTATGTCATGGGTATTTGTCAAAAGAAGAATGAAAGCAGAGCTTGGGGAGAATTGGCAAGATATTTTTTTATCTTTTGATAAAGAGGCAAGTTTCGCCGCCTCATTAGGTCAAGTCCATAAAGCCTCTCTTCCAAACAAAGATAATGTGGCTTGTAAACTTCAGTACCCTGACATGGCTTCTGCCGTTGAAGCTGATCTTGGTCAGTTAAAAATTATTTTTAAAATCTATTCCAGTTACAATAAATCAATTCAAATAAGAGAAATTTACAAAGAGATTGAAGCAAGATTAAAAGAAGAACTAGATTACAAACTAGAACATAAACATTTAAAAGTTTTTAATGTTATTCACCAGAAAAATGACTACATCAAAATCCCAAAAGTTTATGAAAAAATTTCAACTAATAGATTACTAGTAATGCAATACTTAGAAGGAAAAAAATTAATAGAATACAAAAATGCACCACAAAAATTAAGAAACGAATTAGCAAAAAAATTGTTTATGGCTTGGTATTATCCTTTTTACAAATATGGAATAATTCATGGTGACCCACACTTAGGTAATTATTCAGTGGACAAAAAAAATAACATAAATTTATTTGATTATGGTTGTGTGAGAATTTTTCCAGCTAAATTTGTCAAAGGAGTAATTGATTTATATTTTGCACTCAAAGAAAATGACAATTCCAAAATTAAAAAAGCCTACGAAGCTTGGGGCTTTAAGGATATTGACGATAAATTGATGGCTGTTTTAAACAAGTGGGCTTTATTCCTATATGATCCAATTCTCAAAAATGAAGTTCGAAGAATTCAGGACTCAGATAGTGGTATTTATGGCGCGAAAATAGCAGGTGAGGTTCATAAAGAACTTAAGAAATATGGAGGCGTCAAACCCCCCAGGGAGTTTGTTTTTATGGATAGAGCTGCTGTGGGACTGGGTTCTATCTTTATTCATCTCAAAGCTGAAATCAATTGGTATAAGTTATTTCACGCACTAATTAAGGACTTTTCAGTTAAAACTGTTGATAACAATCAAAAAAAAGCCCTTAAATTTGCTGGAATTTAATCTTAATTTCGCATAGGTTCGTTAAAAAAATCATATTAAAAATTTAGAAATTAGGAATTTAATCTGGTATACAATATACCACCAAAAGGAACTCAATTATGATAATCGGAACAATCAAAGAAAAAAAGAAATTTGAAAATAGGGTAGCTATTAGCCCCGATGAAGTAAAAAATTATGTCAAAGCTGGGCACCAAGTTTTTATCGAAAAAAATGCTGGCTTAGCTTCTGGTTTTACTGACAAAAGTTATAAAGAAGCAGGAGCTACTATCTCCTCTTTAAAAGAAATCTTAAAAACATCCGATATTATTGCAAAAATAAACTGTCCTACCGCCGACGAAGCAAAACAACTTAAAAGTAGTTCTATGGTTATCTCTCAACTAAATACTCAAAAAGAGATTGATATCATCAAAATTTTTAATACAAAAAAAATATCAGCATTTTCTTTGGAGAGGGTTCCAAGAATTACTAGAGCACAGGACATGGATATTTTATCCTCTCAAGCTAATTTAGCAGGCTATCACGCCGTTATTGATGCTGCTCAAGAATTTAACCGAGTTCTTCCACTTTTTATGACTGCTGCTGGTAAAGTAACCCCGGCAAATGTTCTTGTTATAGGCGCCGGTGTAGCTGGACTACAAGCTATCGCTACAGCTAAAAGATTAGGTGCGATTGTTTATGCAACTGATGTTCGAATTGCATCCAAAGAGCAGGTGGAGAGTTTAGGTGGAAAATTTGTGATGGTTGAAGATGAGGAATCTAAAAATGCAGAAACCAAAGGTGGTTATGCAAAAGAAATGAGCGCTGAGTATCAGAAAAAACAAGAAGCGCTTTTAGCAGAAACTCTTAAAGAAATGGACATTGTTATATGTACAGCTCAGATACCTGGAAGAAAAGCACCTTTAATTTTAAAAAAAGATATGCTTGATAATATGAAACAAGGTTCTGTCATAGTTGACCTTGCTGTGGAGTCTGGTGGAAACTGTGAGTACAGCCAACTAGGCAAAGTAGTTTCCAAAAATGGTCTAAAAATCGTAGGTCATGCTAATGTTCCAGGCAGAGTAGCCAATAATGCATCAAGTTTATTCTCTAAAAATATATCCAATTTTTTAAAACTCATGAATTTTGAGGATAAAAAGAAATCAGTTATTAACAAAAATGATGAAATTATCAAAGCAACTTTGGTTTGTTCAGCAGGAAAAAATTTAATTAAGTAAAGGAGAGATTATGTCAGAAATTTCAATTCAATTAGAAAATTTATCTTTTAAGGCCCAACAATTATCAGATCAAGCTAGTCAATTGGCTTTAGCAGCTGTTGAATCATCTGGGGGCCATAGCGATTTTATTATTTTTGGTATTACCGTTTTAGTACTTGCGTGTTTTGTTGGCTATTATGTTGTTTGGTCAGTGACTCCTGCATTACACAGCCCATTAATGGGTGTTACGAATGCTATCTCATCAGTAATCATAGTGGGTGCTTTACTCGCAGCTGGTCCTATAGATGCAACGATTTCAAAATATTTTGGTTTAGCAGCGGTTGGTTTGGCAGCAGTAAATATTTTTGGTGGCTTTGTTGTAACCAACAGAATGTTATCAATGTTTAAGAAGAAAAGTTAAGGAAGATTACAATGTCAAATTTAACATCAGTAGCTTATTTAGTTTCATCTGTTCTCTTCATTTTATCATTAAGAGGACTTTCGCACCCCACAACTGCTAGAAGAGGTAATTTTTATGGAATTGTAGGTATGGCCATCGCCATTATAACCACCGTCTCAAATCCTGGCGTTTTAAGCTATAAGGAGATTGCAATTGCTTTTGTCATAGGTGGTTTAATAGGAAGTGTTATCGCTGTTCGAATTCAAATGACAGCACTACCTCAGTTAGTAGCTGCGTTTCACAGTCTTGTTGGTTTAGCGGCAGTTTTTGTTGCTGCCTCTGCTTTTTATAATCCAAGCGCATTTAATATAGGCACTGTTGGAAATATTCCTCTTGGAAGTTTAATAGAAATGGCTATTGGCACCGCAATTGGTGCAGTTACGTTTACAGGCTCAATTATTGCTTTTGGTAAACTCCAAGGTTTTGTCTCTGGAAATCCATTAGTCTTCAAAGGTCAACACCTTCTCAATCTTATCCTTGGTTTAGGGATAATCGCATTAATTGCAAAATTTTGTATAGATCAAAATCCAGAATACTTTTGGATGATTGTAGCAGCATCTTTTTTAATTGGAGTATTGCTTATCGTTCCTATTGGTGGTGCTGATATGCCAGTAATTGTTTCTATGCTTAATTCCTATTCAGGTTGGGCAGCAGCAGGCATTGGATTTACATTATCCAATAATCTTTTGATTATTACTGGAGCACTCGTAGGATCTTCTGGAGCTATCTTGAGTTATATCATGTGTAAAGGAATGAACCGATCATTCCTCAATGTTTTACTTGGTGGTTTTGGTGGTGAACAAGCAGCAAGTGAAGGTGGAGCAAAAGATGACCGTGTTGCAAAACAAGGTAATGCTGCTGATGCTGCATTCGTGATGAAAAATAGTAAAACAATTATCATTGTTCCTGGTTACGGTATGGCTGTAGCTCAGGCACAACACGCTCTGAGAGAAATGGGAGATTTA
>Ga0208130_1001442_pt1 | contig 11493 bp, 10 predicted proteins | sample ETNtaG_31_FD_185771 | JGI IMG/M metagenome (GOLD analysis project Ga0208130, IMG submission 185771) | Marine microbial and viral communities from oxygen minimum zone, Eastern Pacific Ocean - ETNP201310SV78 (SPAdes) (version 2) | ecosystem: Environmental > Aquatic > Marine > Oceanic ...
AGAAGTAGCAATAAAATAAGTATTTTATCTAATGCTGAGGAGATAGGTGATTTAGAAAACGATATAGATGCAGATGTAAATGGAGACGACTCAAAAGTTGCATTTAATAGCAAGTTTCTACAAGATGTTGTTGGTGTACTTGATACAGCTCAAATTAAAATTGATACTTCGTCCCCTTCAAGCCCAGGGGTATTTACAGAAAAATCTAATGGAGACTCAAATTATAGACATGTAATAATGCCTATGTTTGTTCAGTGGTAACCTATAATTTCTTTAATCTCTCTATTTCAGTTTTTAACTGATTAGTACCTAGGCTCAATGGATCTGCAATATTCATGAATTTATAACCCTTATTGATCCATTTTTCACATATTTTAGTATCAAGAAAAGTTGATCCAAGCACTTTGCCAGCTTTAGTAGCTTTTTCAACTAGATTTTCCATAATATCTACAATTTTTTCATTATGAATGTCCCCATGTATACCCATGCTTGCAGATAAGTCAGTAGGCCCAACAATAAGAATGTCGTATCCTTCAACTGCTAAAATTTCATCAATATTTGATAAGGATTCTAAACTTTCCATTTGAAGAAGAAGCAGATTTTCTTCTTTATCTTTTTCAAAAACTTCTTCCAAGCTTAACCCTAAATAGCTTGCAAACCATGGGGCAATGCCTCTTTCTCCAAGAGGAGGGTATCTTGAATATTTTACAGCTTCTTCAGCTTCACTTGCTGTATCAACTTGGGGAATCATTACTCCAGAAGCCCCTATATCATATGCTCTTTTAATTAGGTCAGGATGATTCCAGCCAACCCTAATTATTGGCATAATGCCATTTAATCTTGCATCAATAGCAATTGGTGCGATTGTTTCCAAAGAATACGGCGAATGTTCTAAACATATCCATAACCAGTCCGGTTTACATTGAAAAATTTTTTTTGCAATAAATTGATCACTGCTAAAAATACCTGTACCTATCAATGGTCTATTTTGTTGTAAAATCTTCTTCATGAAACCTCACTTTGTGTTTATATATTAATCAAAAAATATTTATTATCCAATAATAAATTAATTAGGTTTGAAGTAGGTTTAATTATTACAATTAAATTACAACCTTTTTTTAACACAAAAAACGCCGTATAAAAAGTTATATCATTCAAATATTTTATAGTAAAAATAATTACTTAAATAATAAATTTTATTAATAAAAAATACTTAAATAAAAATGAAATTTTTTAAGTAAATTAAATATAAAATAATCATATTTATCAATTTATTTACATATACCAATTTATTTAATTTTGACACCTAAAATTTAAATTGCTAACCTATGTAAAAGCGTAACGCCGTAATAAACGCCGTTACTAAAAATAATTATGGAGAAACGAATGGCAAAACTTGGAAATTACAATATACCGGAAATAACGCTCAATAAATGTATAAATGTATGTAATATCATTAATTCTAATAAAGATCGTTCTATGAGTAGATTAGAGCTATCTGTGCTTATTAATATGAGTGCAAGAGGAGGACAGTATTCAAAACTAATTAATTCATGTAAATCTTGGGGATTAATTGATGGTAGAGAATTTTATACTATTACACCACTTGCAGTTAAAGTTTTGAATCCTGCTAATAGCAATGAGCTTATAATTTCAAAAAAAGAATTAATTTTATCTAATTCTTTTTTTAATCAATTGTATACAAAGTTTCCAAATATTCAGCACTCTGAAACATCACTATTGCAATCCATTGAAGAAATTACAGGTGCTGATAGATTATTAAGTATAAAATATGAAAACTTATTAAGAAAAATACTTTTTGAGATTAACCCAATTGTAAAATCAACTTTAGATTTTAATATTGAAAATAAAAATGAAGTAGATAAAGAAGTTCCAGATAATGTATTGAAAATATCATCACCTGGTATAACCGTTGAATTCCAATTCAATGATGAAGGGTTAAATGCGGCCATTAATTTACTAAATTCATTAAAAGTATCAAAAATTATAAACTAATTAATTAAATCCTTTATTTTTTCAGCATCTTTATGATTTATTCCTTTAACTTGCAATAATTCCTCAATTGAAGAATTTCTAATATTTTTAATTGACCCAAAAAAAAGCATTAAAGATTTCTTTTTTTTAGGACCAATCCCTTCAACTGAATCTAATTCTGATGAAACCATTTTCCTAGACCTTTTTTTTCTGTGGTATTCAACTGCAAAACGATGAGCCTCATCCCTTATTCTTTGAATTAAATGTTTTCCATATGAACCATTTTTTAAAATTATCGATTCTTTTCTTTCCGGAATAAATATTTCTTCTTTTTGTTTAGCTATACTTGCAATTTTAATATCTTTAAATATGCTTTGTTTTAATATTTCGTTAGTTGCACTAAGTTGGCCTTTTCCTCCATCAACTAGCATTAAATCTGGCAGCACTTTTTCATCTTCAAGCCTTTTTAATCTTCTTGTAAAAATCTCTTTTAAAGCAGAATAATCATCATTTTTTTGAGAATTTTTTAATTCAAACCTTCTATATTTTGACTTATCTGGTCTTCCATTATCAAAAACAACCATACTTGCAACTACTGAAGTTCCTTGAATATGTGAAATATCAAAACACTCAATTATTTTAGGTTTTCTATTGAGTTTGAGTTGATTTTTAATATCAATAAGAGATTTAGTAGCTGCTTCTTCATTATCATTAAGCCTGTTTTCTCTATACTCAATCCATCTTTTTAAATTTTTGCTAACGAAGCTAGCCACTTCCTTTTTTGACCCCTTTTTAGGAATGCTGATAAGAATTTTTTTACCAAATTTAATTTTTAAGAACTCTTCAATTTCAGTTTTATCAGAAGGGAGATTGCTTACTAATATTTCTTTTGGAGGGTAATTATTTTTAAGGTAATACGATTTTATGAATGAAGATAATATAAGTTTATTGTCATGAAAGTCTTGAACTTCCATTTGAAAATGATCTCTTGTTTTTATTTTTCCACTTCTTACCTGCATTACATCAACCCAGGTTTCAACATTATTTGATGCAACATCAAAAACGTCTAAATTTAAATTTGTATTTTTTGATGTAATTACGCTTTGTTTTTCAAAAATTGATTCTATAGCTGAAATATTATCTCTAATTAGTGCTGCCTTTTCATAGCTTTGTGATTTAGATGCCTCCCACATAGATTTTTTTAATGAGTTTATTGTCTCTTTAGTATTTCCTTCAAGAAATGAAATTGTTTGTTTAACTACCTTCATGTACTCAATCTTATTTAATTCGCTTGAACAAGGTTCTTTGCCTCTTTTTATATGAAAGTCCATGCATAATTTAAATGGTAATTTTTCAGCACAAGACCTATAAGGAAATAATTTACTTAGTTGATTAAGCGTTTTTCTTACATTTGATGCATTTGCATATGGGCCAAAATATTTTCCACCATCTTCAGTGTGGTTTCTAGTTACAAAGAATTGAGGAAAATCCTCATTAATGTTTATTTTTATAAAAGGAAAAGATTTATCATCTTTTAATCGAACATTTAATTTTGGTTTATTCTTTTTAATTAAATCATTTTCAAGAATTAAGGCATCTTCCTCATTTTCACTTACAATAAAATCAATGGAGTAAATTTCATTTTTAATTCTAATTGCCCTTGTTTCTTTTGAGGTAAAATATGAAGTTACTCTTGATTTTAGATTTTTTGCTTTTCCAACATAAACTATTTGATCGTCTTTATCTTTAAAAATGTAAACACCATTTGATTTTGGCAGCAAACTAGCAGATTTTTTTGGGTCTATATAGATGTTGTTTGAATATTCTAATGTCAACGATTATTAAATAATGAATGATGTTATTACTAAGATCGTTACCAATGCAGACCCAATTATTCCAATTAATTTTAATTCAGTTCCTAAAGAATGAACCCTAACTGAACTTACATTATTCACTGAAGTTGGTGCAATGACCGATTTATTTGCATCTTCTTGATTTGAGTTATTTGAAATTGATTCGTTAGAAATAATTGAATTTCTAAACCTATCTTTAGCCTTAAACTTATTTTTTTTTGAATTTTTCTTTGCCACTTTTCCTCTATTAATATGTTAGTTTGTCTTTTGATAAATTAAGAATAATACTTGAGCATTCTTCTGGTGTTAAATTAGATGTATTTAAAGTGAGATGATACATACTTTGATCGTTGAAGTCTAAATTAAACGCTTTATTAAAATATTCATCTTGTGCATGGTCAGCATGTTTTAATAAGTCAATTGCTTCAGCATCACTTTCCAGATTATGCATTTTTTTTGCTCTAGATATTCTTTCATCTTCATTTGCTGAAAAAAATACCCTCAAAACATTTTCTTTATCTTTTAAAATAGCAGATGCACCTCTACTAATTACCAATACTTTACCTAAGTCAGATATATCTTTAATGACTTCTTTAGTTGCTTCAATCATTCTTTTATAGTCAAGATCTTCAGGATTTTTAATGATAGTCTCATCAAGTTCATAAAATTCTTTAGACATAGCGTTTTCTATGCCAGGACCAAAATAAGGATCACCTCCAACACCCACAGTAGGGGAACTGTTTAAAATTTGGTTAATGCCTTTTGCAAACATATCAATTATTGATGGCTTTTTAAGCTTTCTCATAGACACAGCTTCAACAGTTGACCCAACCTTTTTTGCTATCTCCGCAAGCATAATTCTGTCAACATAATCAAAACCCAATTCTTTGGCTACTAATCTTCCCGGATCTCTCTGACCAGAGCAATGTCTTCCTTCAAATGCAATTGTAGGCATAAATCATCCTTTAAGTTTTAATAATTTTATTTTATCACTCATAAAAGTTTTTCACATTTTTAGGCCCTAGGGTGAGAATTAAAATATTCTTTTTTTACCCAATCATTGTCTAAAAAAGTATAAATTTGTGTAGCTGATAGACTTGAATGACCCATTAATTCTTGCACCTCTCTGATATTTGCACCTCCTTTTAATAGTTCAGTTGCAAATGAGTGCCTTAAAGTGTGGGGCGTTACTTCAACAGATAGTTTTAAATCCTTTGTACATTCTTTGACTACTGACCAAATAGATTGCCTAGTTAATCTTCTTCCGTTTTTATTTAAAAAAAGAGCTTTAGAATCTTTAATTTTTATAAAATTTCTTTCAAATTCAATGTAATCATTTACCGAATCGAGACATTTATCATTTGTTGGGACTATTCTTTGCTTATTTCCTTTCCCAGTGCACTTAACTTCAGAATCCTCAAAGTTAATATTTTCTACATCTAAATTTATTAATTCAGATACTCTCAATCCACAACCGTACAAAATCTCAAAAATAGCTTTATTTCTAAACTTATTATGATTTGTTTTTTCTATGTTTTTAAAAATTAAATTTATTTCATTGTTTGGTAAAGATTTTGGTAAAGATTTAACCGAATTGTTTCTCTTAATGTTTTTCATTAAGTTCTTATTTTTATAATTTTCACTTAGCAAAAATTTAAAAAATGCTTTCAGGCATGCTGTTTTTCTTGAAATTGATGAAGGTTTATAACCTCTTTTGCCAAGAAATATTAAATAAGCTTCAAGATTATTCTCAGTTAAATTATTAAGTTTAATTTTTTTTATATTCAACCAATCAATAAACTGAATTAAGTCATTTTTGTAAGCAAGTGCAGTATTCTTTGTATTACCTTTTTCTACAAGATTGCTGTCAATAAATTCATTCAATAATTCACTATTTTTATCTTTTTTGTAAATAAGACTCATATAAAGAAATTTTATTAAATATATGTCTAAATTTATATGTTTTTGGTTAACATTTTATTCATTGACTCAAAAATTTTTGTTGAATAGAATTGAATTTATGATTTCAATACCATTTAACCCAATGATGTTTAATATTGGTCCTTTTGCCATGAGTTGGCACGGATTTTGGAGTTTTGTTGGCATTCTTGTGGCTGTTTACTTAGTAGTTAGGTGGTCAAAGAGAGATGGGATTAACACTGATATTGCTTATGATGTTGCTTTATGGGGAATTTTAGGAGGTATTATTGGTGCCAGATTAATGCATGTTTTTGATAATTTAGGGTATTACTTGGAAACACCTTCGAAAATCATCATGGTTTGGAGCGGGGGAATCGGATTCCTTGGTGGCATGATAGGTGGGATTTTAGTTGGGGGTTTATATGCTAAATTTATGAATTATCCTGTTGGTAAGATTGCAGATTACGCAGCTCCTGCAATGGCCATAGCTCATATAATTGGCCGAATTGGTGATATATGGAATGGTGAGCACCTAAGCATACCTACTTCTTTGCCTTGGGGTTGGGTGTTTACTCACCCAGATTCGCCTGGTAGAAAAGGAGCTGAAAGGCTATTTAATGACCCAAACATAGCTGTGCACCCTGTTGTTGTGTATGAAATGATTTGGAATGCATTTATAGTACTATTCTTATTTAAATCCAGAAATAAATTTAATTTTGATGGTAGCCTATGGATAATTTACATGTTCTTGTACTCTATAGGCAGATTCCTTATTCAATTTATGAGAATGGATGATGTTAAATTCTCTATTTTAGGTTTACACATACAAGAAGCACATATTGTTACTTTTGCACTTTTTATTATTTCCACAATCTTAATGGTTTTATTTGTAAGGCCACGAAGTGTCAATCAAGTAGAATCCACTGAAAAAAAAGTTTTAAGTGGCAGAAGAAAAAAATTAAATAGGAATTCTTCTAACTAGGTTTTGAAAATATCAATGAGGCATTATGCCCGCCAAACCCCAATGAATTAGACATAACTTTTTCTAAAACAACTTCTCTTGATTGGTTTGGAATGTAGTCTAAGTCACAATCATCATCTGGGTTTTTATAGTTTATTGTTGGTGGTGCAACTTGGTCCTGTAAAGCTTTAATGCAAAAAACAGCTTCTATTCCTCCTGCGGCACCTAGTAAGTGACCAGTCATAGATTTTGTTGAGCTAATTGGAATTTTTGTATCATTTCCAAAAACAGTTTTAATGGACATTGTTTCAAATTTATCATTTAAGGGGGTTGAGGTCCCATGAGCATTTATGTAATTAATTTCTTCAGAATTAACTTTTGCTCTAGTTAAAGCTAAATTCATAGCTCTAGCAGCACCTTCGCCGCCAGGAGAAGGTTGTGTAATGTGATGTGCATCGCTAGACGCTCCGTATCCAATCACTTCTGCTAATATATTTGCGCCTCTTTTAACTGCATGATCATAATTTTCTAAAAGCAAAATTCCTGCACCTTCACCTAATATAAAACCATCCCTCTCTTTATCAAAAGGCCTACAAGCACTTTCAGGGTCTTGATTGCTTGATAAAGCTCTACAAGAATCAAATCCAGCTATAGCAATTGGGCATATAGCGGCTTCTGAACCACCAGCAACGGCATAATCAATATCACCTTTCACAATCAAATCAAATGCTTGGCCAATGGCATCTGTGCCAGTTGCACATGCAGATACAGGTGAATAATTTATGCCTTTCAAACCCAACTTCATTGATACATTTCCAGAGGCCATATCTGGCAACATCATAGGAATTAAAAAAGGAGATATTCTTTCAGGCCCTTTATTAAAAAAAACATCAAACTGATCTGAAAGAGTCATAATCCCACCTACACCACTTCCAACAATTGAAGAAAATCTGGTCATATCCAGGGATTCTGCGTCAAGACCTGACATATCGAAAGCTTCCATAGAAGCAACACAGGCAAACTGAGAGAATCTATCAAGTCTCCTAGAATCCTTTTTGCCTAATTTGTCTTCTGGTAAAAATCCTTTTACTTCAGCAGCAATATGTACTGCAAGATTACTAGAATCAAAAGAAGTTATTTTAGAAATTCCAAGTTCACCTTTTTTTATTGAATTCCATGATTCATTTGAATCTAGTCCTACCGGTGATATGGCTCCCACTCCCGTTACAGCTACTCTTGTTGTCATAATTTGTCTCCTTTGTATGTATAATCATAATCACATTGTTAACTTCGTTCAACATATTAAATGTATGAAAAAACTAAATATTGAAATAGAAACACATGGTTGCAAATTAAATTTTGCTGACAGCCAGTCTATTGCAAAAAAATTCTATTCTGCAGGTCATAATGTTTTTAGTGACAACAAAACAGGCCAAAGAGATATTTATATCTTGAATTCCTGCACAGTGACACATGTTGCAGATTCAAAAGCAAGACAATCAATAAGGAAGGTTAAAAGAAACAACCCTAAAGCACTTACAATAATGACAGGTTGTTATGCAGAAAGAGATAAAGAGAAAATAAAAGAAATTAATGAAGTTGACCTTGTAATAACAAATCAAGAAAAAAAAGATATATTAGAAAAAGTTTATGATTATCTCAATGAAGATCTTAGTGAAATCCCTGAGCTCGATACATATCCATTAATTGGAAGATCAAGGGCAAGTATAAAAATTCAAGAAGGGTGCAATCAAGTATGTTCATATTGCATAATACCTTTCGTAAGAGGTAGAGAAAAGAGTATAGATCCTAATGAAATAATAAATAAAATAAATAATGCCTCGAGAAATAACATTAAAGAAGTTGTGCTTACAGGAACTCAATTAGGAAACTATGGATTTGATTTAAAAAATATAGACTTAAAGAAATTAATAAGATTAGTTTTAAATGAAACGAGTATTGAAAGAATCAGAGTAAGTTCTCTGCAGCCTAAAGAAATTGATAATGAGTTATTAGGCATATGGAAATCTAATAGTCGTTTATGTCCCCATTTCCACCTACCATTACAAAGCGGAAGCGATGAAATACTAAAAAAAATGAGGAGGAGATATAGTTCTGAAGATTTTATTAATATTACTTCAATGATTAGAAAACACCTCCCTCAAGCCTCTATTACAACTGACGTTATAGTTGGCTTTCCATCTGAAAAAGAAAAAGATTTTGAAAATACTATACAAACTATAAATAATTCGTACTTAAACAATTTACATGTCTTTCCATATTCGGTAAGACCAAAAACATCAGCATATTATTCAAATGAGCATAATTCTCCAGAAATAATTAAAAATAGATCAGGCCAATTGAATAAGCTTTCTAAAATAATGACTGCTAAATCAATGGAAAATATAATTGGCAAGGAAAGATCTATATTATGGGAAGGTAAAGACAGAAATTCAGGTTTAACTGAAGATTATTATAGGGTGGTAAGGAATATCGCAAAGTATCCAAGCGAGGTTATTTCTAGGCAAAAAATAAAAGGCTTAGAAAAAGATAAGTTATACATATAATTTCTAAGCCTTTATTGTACTTATACTTCGACAGGTTTAATGTCTACTTTGCCCTTTTTTCTTTCAAGGTATGCCGCGTTAACCTCATATCCTCTAGAAAACACCATAAGAGATCCTTCTTTTTCGCAATTTTCTAGAAGCCTTTTCTTTTGGAATAGAGTTTTTTCTGGAGACCTATCGAAAGCTGTAATAAAAGCAAGAGGGAGATGGTTAGGTGTTGGAATAATATCACCGAGGAAAACAACCCTCTCACCACCTGCTTTAACTGTTACTATCATGTGACCAATGCTTGGTCCATCAAGAACAACTGCCTCAACACCCGGAACTATTTCAGTGTTACCATCAATGAGCTGTAGTTGATCTCTTTCTTCAATCACTTTTAAATGCTTTACAGCATTACTGTATTTTGGAACTGCCCATTCGTTAGGATTAAAAGCTTCATTCCAAGCATCTTTTTGTATTACATATTTTGCTTTTGGGAAAGATGGAATAATGTTTCCTTCTCTATCCATCTTAGTAGCACCTCCACATTTTTCAAAGTGCAAGTGAGTAAGGACAACATAATCAATGTCTTTGGCACTAATTCCTTCTTTTCTTAGATTAGTAGCTAACTTACTAGAACTGTGGCCATAAAATTCCTTTGTTATTTCTGGTTCCTTAGATCCAATTCCAGTATCAACCAAAATATTTGCATTAAGGGTTCTTATTAGCATGCAATTTAATCCTAATCTAACCCTGTTTCGTCTGTCTGGTTTCATATTCCTTTCCCATAAAGTTTTAGGAACTAAACCAAATACCGCTCCTCCATCTAATAAAAAAGTGCCATCGCTTACGATTCCAACACTTACCTTGTCGTTTTTCATTTAACCTCCAAGAAAAATAAAATAATGTTAATTTAAATTAAGAAAAATTTTATACTAATATAATATTTTGTCAATTTTGAGTTTAAATCTTTTATTTTAACTTCATAAAATATATAATTTAATAGGACAAATAATTAAGGAGAATCAATGAATATAAAACTTATGAAATCCCCGAAAATCGGTAATTCATTATTAGTTGTCTTTACATTTAGCGATAAAATTAAACTTGAAGATGCCCCTTTCGGTAATCAGTTTGAAATAAAAGGTTCAAAAGAATTTCTAAAAGAGCTTAAAGATACTGGAGAACTGTCTGGGAAAAAGGGGGAAATGGCACTTCTACATTCTTTTATGATTGAGGATTTTACTTTTAATTCTGAACATCTCGATGAAAAATTGCACCCTAAAAGAATTTTATTTGTAGGTTTAGGGGATTCTAAAAAAGCAGATAATGAAACTTTAAGAAATAGTGCAGCTCAAATAGCTAAAAAAGTTGAATCATTATCTTTGACGGATTTTTCATTAATTATTGAATCTTTTAGTACCGAAAACGTTAAGGATTCTATAAATTCTATTTCTGAAGGTCTAATGCTTGGTAACTATTCTTTCGATGAATTCAAAACTGATAAAGAAAAAACAATTTCAATAAATACAGAAATTTTGCTTAGAGAAATTGATGAAGAGCATGAAAAGTCTTTAGAAAAAGCTTTAATAACATCTACTGCATCAATAAAGGCAAGGAATTTAGTAAATAGGCCCCCAAATATTGTTAACCCTGAATATTTGAAAGATTTTAGTGTTGATTTAGCAAATCAAAATGAAAAATTAGAAATAGAAATTTTTGATAAAAATAAAATAACTGAACTAGGAATGAGGGCTTATTTGGGTGTAGCTCAAGGTAGCACAGCAGATCCCTACGGAATAAAGTTAACTCATCTTGGTGATCCAGGAAATAAAGAAAACAATATTTGGCTTATAGGTAAAGGTATTACGTTTGACTCTGGTGGACTTTCATTAAAGCCATCTTTTGGGATGTTGGAAATGAAATCTGATATGTCTGGTGGGGCAGCTGTAATAACTGCAATGGAGGCTATTTCAAAGTTAAATCCAAAAATAAATGTTGTGGGCTTGTGTTTAGCAACTGAAAATATGCCTGATGGAGGTGCTCAAAGAGTAGGGGATATTGTTAAATCAATGAGTGGAAAAACAATAGAAATAGAAAATACTGATGCTGAAGGAAGATTAACTTTAGCAGATGCAGTTGAATACGCAAAGCAGAATGGAGCAAAACAAATTATTGATATTGCCACATTAACTGGAGCTATGGTGACTGCTCT
>Ga0208130_1001450_pt1 | contig 11462 bp, 8 predicted proteins | sample ETNtaG_31_FD_185771 | JGI IMG/M metagenome (GOLD analysis project Ga0208130, IMG submission 185771) | Marine microbial and viral communities from oxygen minimum zone, Eastern Pacific Ocean - ETNP201310SV78 (SPAdes) (version 2) | ecosystem: Environmental > Aquatic > Marine > Oceanic ...
TGGAGAAACTATTGATTTATTCAGTCAATATCGTGCAATCTTAGCTGGTGCAAGTGGAAGTTTGATGCACTTAGGTATTGGTCCTATTGTTACAGGAAGTATTATCATGCAGTTGTTCACAGGTGCTAAAATTATTAATTTAAATTTACAAGATCCTCGTGATAAAGAGATATATCAAGGAACACAAAAAGTATTGGTAATTGTGATGATTATTGTTGAATCCGTACCTCAGGTATTTGGATTCTTAGAACCTAGCTCGGCCCTAGTTGCAGAAGTTGGCCTTACTTGGGCTAGAATGACCATTATTACTCAATTAGCAATCGGATCGTATCTTGTATTCTTAATGGATGAAAGTGTATCTAAATGGGGTATCGGATCTGGTATTTCATTATTCATTGCAGCTGGTGTTTCTCAAGCAATATTTACTGGAACTTTGAATTGGGAGCCTGCACCCGGAAGTGGTACTGAAACTCCTTCAGGAACACTACCTATGATTTTATGGTACATAAAAAATTCTTCTACTAGGGATTTAAGTGAGGGAGGTTATGAGGCCATTCTTTTAGCTCCTCCTAATCCTTTAGTCGCCTTAATCGGAACATTTATTGTATTTTTAATTGTGGTTTATGTAGAATCTTCAAGAATAGAATTGCCTCTAGCTCATGGAAAAGTAAGAGGCGCAAGAGGAAGATATCCTATTAGATTAATTTACGCAAGTAATATTCCTGTAATTTTGATGGCTGCGTTATTAGCAAACGTAAACATGTTTGCACTGTTATTTTGGTCGCATCCTACTATGTCTAAATGGCCAATTCTAGGAAGTAATTGGAGATTAGGGGCTTTTGATACGGCTGATGGAAGCAATCCTGTACCTACTATGGGATTAGCCTATTATGTCAATAGACTTGCAGGGCTGCAAGATTGGTTTTTACCTCTAGTAAGTCCTGACAAATATGGAGCTTATATGGGAGATCATGAACCTTGGCAACTTGTTGCTCATATTATCATTTACATGTCTATTATGGTCTTTGGATCTATTGTTTTTGCTAAATTTTGGATTGAAACAACAAACATGGGTCCTGAAGCTGTAGCTAAACAGATACAAGGTTCAGGTATGCAGATTCCAGGATTCCGTAGAGATCCTCGTATTGTTGAAAAAGTTTTGGAACGATATATCCCTACTGTTACTGTTTTCAGTGGAGCAGTTGTTGGATTCTTAGCTGCTGGAGCTGATATGATTGGTACTGTAGGACAATCGTCTGGTACTGGTGTATTACTTACGGTTGGAATTATGATACGTATGTATGAACAAATTGGAAAAGAGCAGATGATGGAGATGCATCCCGTTCTGCGAAGTTTCTTTGGCGAGGATTAATGCCAATATACGGCGAATCTATTATTGGAAAAGATTGTTTTATTGATTCTGATGCTTTAATTGGTTACCCGCATTCAAAAGAATTAGAAAAAGAATCTAAAGAAATTGCAGGATGTGAAATTGGTGATGGATCATTAATTGGCATAGGGTCAGTGATTTTAAACGGAGCTAAGATAGGAAAAAATTGTATTATCGGAGCTAAAGCTCTTATAACTGAGAATATGATAGTTCCTGATGGATCAATGGTTCTTGGTATACCAGGAAAGGTTAAGAAACAGCTGACAGAGGAGGAGCAGAAAATTCCTTCCTTGAATGCACATCACTATATTGAGAACTATAAAAAATATAAAGATTTAAAATAAGTTATTCAGAATATGGACACCAAAGAGTTAAGACAAGCATTTTTAGATTTCTTTAAATCTAAAGATCATACTATTGTTGATTCAAGCTCATTGATTCCTGCTAATGATGAAACATTACTTTTTACTAATGCAGGGATGGTTCAATTTAAGGATGTTTTTCTTGGTACTGAGGAAAGAAAATATGTAAGGGCCACAACATCCCAAAGATGCATAAGAGCCGGTGGCAAACATAATGATTTAGAGAACGTTGGCTACACTTTAAGACATCATACTTTTTTTGAAATGCTAGGAAATTTTAGTTTTGGTGATTACTTTAAAGAAGAGGCTATTACATTTGCTTGGGAATTTGTAACTGATGTTTTAAAACTAGATAAAGATAAATTATGGATAACTGTATATAAAGATGATGATGAAGCAGAAGATATATGGAAAAACATTGTTGGAATAGATCCGGAGAGAATAGCAAGACTTGGTGATGAGGATAATTTTTGGTCAATGGGAGATACAGGGCCTTGTGGTCCATGTTCTGAGATTTTTTATGATCATGGTGATCATATAGAAGGAACTCCGCCCGGGGCAGATGGAGACGAAGGGGATCGTTTTGTAGAAATATGGAATTTAGTCTTTATGCAGTTTGATAGAGACAGTAACGGCAATATGACCCAGTTACCAAAGCCATCAGTAGATACAGGAATGGGATTGGAAAGAGTTTCTGCAGTAATGCAGGGAGTTAATTCTAATTATGATACGGATCTTTTTAAGAATTTAATTACAGCTTCTGAAGAATTAATAGGTGACTCTGGCAATATCTCACATAAAGTTATCGCAGATCATATTCGCTCAACAAGTTTTTTAATTGCTGATGGAATAAATCCTGAAAATGAAGGCCGAGGTTATGTTTTAAGAAGAATCTTACGAAGAGCTATAAGGCATGGTTATAAAATGGGAGCCACTAAGCCATTCCTTCATAAACTGGTAGCAACCTTATCTTCTCTGATGGCTAATGCTTATCCTGTTTTAAAAGAAAAAGAAGATCTTATTTCAAAAACAATTTTTGCTGAAGAAGTAAAGTTTTTTGAGACCTTAGAAAAAGGAATTCTTATACTAGAGGAGTCTATTCAAGGTTTAAAAAATAAGACTATCCCAGGAGAAGTTATTTTTAAACTTCATGATACCTTTGGATTCCCGTTTGATTTAACTGCAGACATAGCTAGAGAAAAAGATTTGTTGGTTGATCAGAAAGGTTTTGATAAATGTATGGCTCAGCAAAAGAAAGCTTCAAAAGCTGCAAGTAGCTTTACAGCAAAACTTCCAGCTGCATCTGGTATACAAGAGACCAATTTTCTTGGGTATAAAGAGCTAGAAGCCAAGGGAAAAGTTATTGCTTTATGGAGCGGATTAGATTCTATTGACAAAGCTTCAAATAAGGATGAAATATATTTTGCTACAGACAAGACACCTTTTTATGCTGAAGCAGGTGGTCAAGTTGGTGATAGAGGTACCTTTGTATCTAAAAATTCTAGTGGTGATATCATAGATTGTAAAAAACAAGGAAAAGTTTATATTCATAGAGCTGTTTTACAAAAAGGCACACTAGAAAAAAGCGATGTTATTGATATGAGTGTTAAAAAAGATAAAAGGAAGGCAACCGCAATCCATCATTCAGCTACACATTTAATGCATGCAGCATTAAAAGAGGTTCTCGGTGATCATGTTCAACAAAAAGGCTCCTTGGTTGATGAGCATAAACTTAGATTCGATTTTTCTCATTCACAACCTCTTTCAAAAGAAGAGATTGCTTCTATTGAAGATATAGTTAATAGAGAAATGTTAAATAATCTAGAGGTAACTACTGAAATAATGGAGCTTGATAAGGCTATAAAATCAGGTGCTCAGGCTTTATTTGGTGAGAAATATGATGATGAAGTTAGAGTTTTAAGTATGGGAGAAAAATCTTTTTCTGTTGAGCTTTGTGGCGGAACACATGTAGATAGAACAGGAGATATGGGCTTATTTATTATTACAAATCAGTCCAGTGTTGCATCTGGAGTTAGAAGGGTTGAAGCGCTTGCTGGCAAAGAGGCTATGAAGCATCTTGAAGAAGTTAGAAATGTTAACGATTCTATCCAACAACTACTAAATTCACCAATAGATTTATTAGAAGAAAAAATTAAAAATTTGCTTGAAGAAAATAAGAAATTAAAAAAAGGCAAGCCAGCAAGCTCTTCAGTGGAGGTTATTTCATCTGAATCGATGGATTTTAACGGCTGGAGTCTAGTGGTAGAACATGTTTCAGTCGATGATAATAAAATGTTAAGAGGTATAGCTGATCAAAAGAAATCTAGCTTGAAAGATGGTGTTGTAGTTGTCTTAAACGCAATAGACTCAAAAGTAGCTCTGGTTTGCGGAGTTACAAACAATATAACTTCTTCAATTTCAGCAGATGCTATTATTAAATCATTATCTGATTCACTTGGCGGCAAGGGAGGAGGTCGTGATGACTTTGCTCAAGGTGCTGGCGAGACAAATAATCTTAAAGAATTCGTGACTTCTATTCCAGATATCGTAAAATCCCTCGCAAAATAACATAAATTTTATGTCAGATATCATAGTTCAAAAATTTGGCGGAACTTCTGTTGGCTCTGATGAGAGAATATCTGCTGTCGCTGAGATTATTAAACAAGCTAACGATAAAGAAAGAGTGGTTGTGGTTGTTTCTGCAATGAGTGGAGAGACTAATAGATTAATTGGTTTAGCTAAGACTTTTGGTGATAATCCTGATACTAGAGAGTTTGATGCATTAATTTCTACAGGCGAAAAAGTAAGCGCCTCTCTTTTGGCAATGGCTTTAAGCTCTATTGGGATAAAAGCTAAATCTTTTTCAGCAAGTCAGATATCAATGAAAACTACAAATCAACACTCTAAGGCTAAGATAATTGATATAGATGGAGATAAAATTTTAGCTTCATTGGCAGAAGGAATAGTGCCAATCATTACTGGTTTTCAAGGCATTACAGAGTCAGGTGATATTACAACATTAGGAAGAGGTGGTTCTGATACCACTGCTGTTGCTATAGCAGCTCACATTAAAGCATCTAGGTGTGATATTTATACTGATGTTGATGGGGTTTATACTACAGATCCAAGAATAGTACCTGAGGCTAAAAAACTTAAATCTATTACTATGGAAGAAATGCTAGAAATGGCTGGCCAAGGAGCAAAAGTAGTCCAAATTCGTGCAGTAGAATTTGCAAATAAATATAATGTTCCTATTAGAGTTCTTTCAAGTTTTGAAGAAGGGGAAGGTACTCTTATATCTCTAAAGGAGGAGAATATGGAAAATGCATTAATTTCAGGCATAGCATTTCAAAAAGATTTGACCAAGTTTACGCTTCACAGTGTTTCAGATAAACCTGGTATTGCATATGAAATTCTAAATCCAGTCAATGAAAAAGAAATTGGAGTAGACGTTATTGTTCAGAATATAAGTGTTAATGGGAAAACTGATTTTACTTTTACTGTAGATTCTGAAGATGAAGAAGAGGTCAAAAAAATCCTTGAAGATGAAAGGACAGATATAGAGTTTGAAGATTTAGTGGTCGATAATAATATTGCCAAGGTTTCTATTGTCGGAGCTGGCATTAGGTCTAATGCTGGTATTGCTAGTAAAGCATTTAAAGCTTTAGCTAAAGAAAATATAAATATCCAAATAATAAGCACATCAGAAATTAAGCTTACTTTAGTTATAGATGAAAAATATATAGAATTAGCAGTAAGGACACTTCATAAAGCTTTTGATTTAGATAAATAATGTACGACCTGATTTTAAAAAATGCCACTATTGTTAACGAGGGCTCTATCAATGTCTCTGATATAGCAATAAAAGATAATAGAATTGCATTAATTAACTCTTCAATTGATGCAGAGTCAAAAAAAGAAGTCGATTTAAATGGTAGATATTTGTTACCAGGCTTAATAGATGATCAGGTGCATTTTAGAGAGCCAGGATTAACACATAAGGGTGATATTGCAACTGAATCTAGAGCTGGGCTTGCTGGAGGCGTTACTAGTTATTTTGAAATGCCCAATGTTAATCCCACAACCACCACTAATGAAAATTTAACTAAAAAATTTGAATTAGCTAGCACCAAATCACTTTCAAATTACTCTTTTCATCTTGGAGCAAGCAATACAAATATTGAAGAAATAAAAAAAGTTGATATCAATCAAGCAGCAGCCTTAAAAGTTTTTATGGGCGCTTCTACTGGCGAGATGCTGGTTGATAGTATTGATGCGCTAGATGATATATTTCATTATTCACCTCTCATTGTTGTAACGCATTGCGAGGATCCGCAAAGAGTTAAAGATAATGAACAATTATTTTTTGAAAAGCATGGAAATGATCTATCAGCACAACATCATCACCTAATAAGAGATGTTGAAAGTTGTTATTTATCAAGCTCCTTAGCAGTTAATTTAGCTAAAAAATATGATTCTGATCTTCATGTATTTCATTTAACTACAGAAAAAGAAATGGACTTATTTACCAAAGGTGATGTTATAGGAAAGAAAATAACTGCTGAAGTATGTGTTCATCATATGTATTTTAATGACTCTCATTATGTTGAGCTAGGCAATCAAATTAAATGCAACCCATCTATTAAGGAAGAGTCAGATAGATTGGCTCTTATTAAAGCTCTTCATGATGATAAAATTGATATTATTGCTACTGATCATGCCCCTCATACCTGGGATGAAAAAATGATGAAATACCAAGATGCACCTGCTGGATTGCCTTTGGTGCAACATGGTCTGCAAATTCTTATGGATTTTTATCATCAAGGTATCATAAGTCTTGAAACCATTACCAAGAAAACTAGTCACAATGTTGCTGAAAGGTTTCAAATTAAAGATAGAGGTTTTATTAGGGAAGGATACTATGCAGATTTGGTGGCGTTAGATATTGATAAAGAATACGCAGTATCAGAAGAAAATATTTTATATAAATGTGGCTGGTCACCTTTTTCTGGAAAAACATTTAAATCTTCAATACATATGACGATTTGCAATGGTCATATAGCTTTTCAAGATGGTCAAGTTAATCAGGATATTCCTTTAGGAATGCAAATAGAATTCAATAGATAATTAGGTATTTTTTTTCTTCAAAGAGTTATAATCTTTCATCAATTTCGGAGAGTTGGCTGAGTGGTCGAAAGCGCCTCCCTGCTAAGGAGGTATATGGGTAACTGTATCGAGGGTTCGAATCCCTCACTCTCCGCCACATAATTTATGTTAAAAAAATAATCATAATAAATCTCTTAAGATCTATTTTATTTGTTATATTTATAACTTAAATCTAAATTTAATATACGGAGAGAAAAATGAATAAATTTAAATACTCATCGATATTTGCTCTTACAGCGATTTTATTTGTAACCGCTTGCTCAAATGACTCAATGGAACAAGTTGAAGCTGAAACAGATGTTTCTTTTTATAATCAGTTCGTGCCTTGCACTCCTGGGCCAGATTACTCATCAGAAAATATGAGACAAATGATTGTTGAATGGAATGCTTTAGAAGTGATGTCAGATGATTTAGTTTGGGCTGGAGGTTATGCACCAAAAGGTGATAGTAATGGGCAAGATAATGGCTGGTGGGAACTTCAGTGGCCGTCTAAAGAGGCAGCTGATGTTGCATGGGAAGCATGGATGGCAGATGATACTGCTCAAGCTTGGGATAATAAAAGTGATGCGGTATTAGCATGTGATAATTCTTTAGTATCTTCTTGGACATTCAAAACACCTGGAGCAGAGTCTCCTGATTTTGATTTTAGTTATTTTGCAACTGAAACATATCCATGCAATTTAAATGATGGCAAAACAAGTGAAGACTTAATGGCTGTTGCAGAAAAATACAATGATTGGGTTGCTGAAAATGGAACTGCAGAAGCATACTTTTACGGTATTTATGAAGCTTTAGATGAAGATGCCATGTTTGATTTTTTATGGTTAAATTTTCATCAGAGCTTTGACGGCTTAGATGCTGGGAATGCTAACTTTGCTGAGAATGGTGGAGACATGCAAGCAAGTTTTGATGAAGTTGCTTCATGCAGATCGCCTGACTTGTATGACAGTTACGAGTTCAGAAATTTATTATCAGAAGCATCTTAATTTAATCCAATCCTTAATCAACTCATTAATTTATTTTGATGAGTTGATTCTTGTATTCAGGTCTAGGAATACATTTTTATATCTCTATACTATCTTTTATATTTTTTAATCTAAAAAGGATCACTACTTGGATAGTCAAAGTCAAAAATTGGATAGTTTCAATTCTATAAAAGATCAAGTGATTGAACTGCTTGAAGGAGATGAGCAGGAGTTTATTTATTTAACAGGAGCAGCAGGAACTGGTAAAACAACTCTCCTAGATATTATAAAAAATGAATTAGATAAAAAAATGATGTTTGTTGCTCCTACGGGTATTGCAGCTCTAAATATAGGCGGAACAACTATTAATTCAGCTTTTAGAATCGGGTTTGATATCTTTCCTGAAATTACTAAATCGAACGACCCTAGGTTTAATAAATTGCTAAAAAAACTGGAGGTCTTAATAATTGATGAGGTTTCAATGGTAAGAGCGCCCATGCTTGACGCTATATCCCATTCGTTAAAAATACATAGAGGTTCAGACAAGCCTTTTGGTGGTGTGAATATTTTAGCTTGCGGCGATTTATTCCAATTACCACCTGTGATAAAAGAATCTGAAGAAAAGATTATCTTTGATACTTATGATTCAGTTTATTTTTTTAGTGCCTTGAGTTTTAAACAAATTGAATCTCCTAAATTTTTTGAACTTACAAAATCATATAGACAAGAAGAAGATAGTGATTTTTATAATTTATTAAATAACATTCGTTTAGGCAGGGACCTTAAAGAAACGATTAATATCTTTAATAGACACAGTTTTAACCCTGAGCAGATAGAAGAGTCATCAATGATAATTACATCTAGAAAAAATAGGGCAGAGCAAATAAATGAGGAGATGTTAAAGCAAATAGAAGGAACTCAGGTTATAGCAAAATCACTAGAACAAGGCGAGTTTAATGAAAATGATTCGCCTGCGCCAAGAGAGCTAAAGATAAAAATTGATGCCAGGGTTATGTTTATAAAAAATGATCCTGCAGGAAGATGGGTTAATGGAACAGTAGGAATTATTACCCAATGCTCAGAAAAAACAAAAAAATATATAAAAGTTAAAGTGGGCAACGATACTCATAGAGTAGAAAGAGAGGAGTGGAACAAGATTAGGTACATTTATGATGATGAAACTGATGATATGTATGAAGAAGTTGTATCCTCATTTAAACAGTTTCCAATCAAATTAGGATGGGCAGTTACAATTCATAAGGCTCAAGGTCTAACTCTTGAAAGTTGTTCAATAGATTTAGGGGCTGGAGCTTTTGCTACTGGGCAAGCCTATGTAGCTTTAAGCAGAGTCAAAACTCTTAATACTTTAAACCTTTATCGTGAATTAAAACCGAGTGACGTTTTAGTAGATCCTGATATTCTCGATTTTCATGCAGAACATTTTAATCAACGCTAGGATTTATTTTATCTCTATCTTTGTTAAGATGAATAACAAAAAATAGGTATTAACTATGAGACTTCCTTTTAAATCTAACGAAGAAACAATTGATGAATATCTTTCAGTTGTTAAAGAATTATGCATTATCCAGCATGAAGATACTTGGTATAAGGATAAATCACATGCAGTACTTTATCCTGATCTTGAAGACGCAAAAAGTAAAGTGGGGAAGCCTCATTACTGGATATTAAATGCAATAGATGAGTACGATGAATCTGAAGAAAAAGAATCTAGCCTAATTAACCTAGCTCAAATAATTTTTAATACAAATTATTATTCAGAAAAATTAACTGCAGATACTGAGAATCTTGAAGCAAAAATTGAATTAAGTCAGTTTTTATCAAATTTAGAAATAGATGTTTCAACTATTGCAGATCATATGACTAGCATGGACGTCCCAAAATATGTTCGCATAGAGGATGATGATGCTACAACTTTAATATCTTCTTGGTTAAAATAAATTATGAATAAAAATATTATACTTTTCTCTATACTAATTAGTTTTCCAATATTAGCTTTTTCTCATTCACATGAAGACAAAAAAGAAGACTCTTCTTCTGAGATGCTGGGCTATTGGAAAAAAGAAGATTGTAAGAATGTAAGTGATGCTGCCGGATTATATTTATATATATCTGGCGACCTAATGACTAAAGCAGACGAGGCTGAAAAGTCTGGCAGAGACATAAAGGCTGCTACTCTTTACAAAAGATCTTTAGAATTTGCTGAGATTGCAGCAAATCATGCCAAATCTTTCGAAGCATTTTGTAAACAGCCTTCTTAATAATGTCTTATAAGGGCATTTCCTTAGCATTCATACTTCTATTAATATCAGCTTGTGGAGGCGGTGGCGGTAGCTCTTCGACCCCAGTCGATCAAAATTTTTCACCAACTATTTCGGGCTCAATTTCAGAGATTAGAGTAGGTGAATTCTTAAGCTTTTTACCTACTTCAAATGATAGCAATGGGGATGTTTTAACTTTTAGTATTTCAGGCATGCCAAGCTGGGCTTCATTTGATACTTCTTCAGGGCTTCTAACCGGAACCCCACTTGCAGAGAATTTAGGAGAGGTGCACTCATTAACGATTTCAGTTTCCGATGGAGAATATACCGCATCAATTGGACCATTTAATTTAACAGTTACTAAACCTATTTTCTTTTTAAGTATAGGAGTTAATTCAATTGATCCTTACAGAAATATGGATATTGAATTATCTGGATGTTTTATTTCAGATTCAGATACTACTTGTACAGAGAGCGATGAATTATTAACCATATACGAAAATGGAGTTTTTGCATTTGAGGGCGGGATGGAAACAGGCTCATCTTATGAATTAAAAGTAGATCGTGATCCAGGCAGACAAGAATGTTCTTTAGATTTTGAAGAAGGAGTTATTGCTTCAGAAGATCAAACAATTGGCATTACATGCATTGATGATGCTTCGGCTGAACTTTTTAGGCTAGATAAGATGCATAAAATACGTTTAGTTATGTCAGCAGATGAATGGAATAGATTTGTTTTAGATACCGAAAGAGCTCGATATTCAACCGGTGATGCTAATGGAAATATTTCAGAGTGGAATACATGGTCACATAGCGAGATATACAGACAAGTTGATTTTCAATATCTTGATTCTGATAACAATATTATTGAAAGTCTAGAAAATGTAGGTTTTAAGATGAAAGGCAATACAAGCAGACAATGGCCTGAATATTTTTATTATGAAGATGATGGGAATCTATCAGCAAAACCTAGACGGTTTAGCTTTGGTATAAAGTTTGATGAAGAATTTGATGAAGATGAGGGCGTATATTCTTGTATAGATGAAACAGGAGTTCCGGCAGCTATAGACGGCCATCCTTGTCATTCAAGATTGGGTAAAGACTTAGACGAAGTTCCAGATAATGATGGAAGAGAATTTATGGATCTAGAAAAAATATTTTTCAGATTTAATAGAGATGATCCTTCATATCAGCGTGAATTACTTGCTCACGATATTTTAAATACTTTAGGCATTCCTGCGTCTAGAGTAGCTCATGCAAACATAGAGCTTAGAATTGAAGGTGAAGGTGATCTCTATGG
>Ga0208130_1001451_pt1 | contig 11461 bp, 10 predicted proteins | sample ETNtaG_31_FD_185771 | JGI IMG/M metagenome (GOLD analysis project Ga0208130, IMG submission 185771) | Marine microbial and viral communities from oxygen minimum zone, Eastern Pacific Ocean - ETNP201310SV78 (SPAdes) (version 2) | ecosystem: Environmental > Aquatic > Marine > Oceanic ...
AAAAAATGACGCTTAAAAAATTAAATCAGGGAACAGGTTTTTCGACTAATTCCCAAACCATTTAAATGCTTTATTTCGTGAAATAAACCTCTCAACCATTTAGACATAAGAACCTTCATGACCAACGTCTGGAAACGATATCGCGAAATTCTTCAAAATTTGAAAAGTCATCAGCCCCTGCTTTTTTACATGCACATCTTTTTTGTCGGTGCTGCAACTCTAACCCTGTTGATCGTTATTCTCAGTTCAGTCAGAGAACTGTAATCATTCAATTCAGATTTTGGAGATTTAGCTTGAACCAACTAGACTCATTCTCTGGCCGCTTCCCGGACCCAGGCCTTGGATTCCCTTTGCAGAAATTTCTGGAAAGTTGGTGGGTCGATTTTTCTCATTTCCCGGGCGGCCGCAATTCGGAGTTGGGCTTCCGGACTTTCCATTAAATGCTCTGCGACCTTCCTAACCCTATCCGGTTCCGATCTGGAAAAAGCTCTTGACAGGGATGAAAACCCTCGGCGGGCAAAGGACGAATCCCCGGAACGTGCATGGCGTTCCAAATGAACTCCTGTTTCTTCATTGTCATAAAGCGAAAGAGCGATGAGTGCCCGGAATCGAAGGTAGTTGGTCAAAGAGGTGTTATCCGCAATCTCCCGCAGTCGTTGGTCGGCTCCTTCACCCAGGCGTTTAAACGGTCCCTCTCGCAATTCCCAGTGCCTTCCTTCCAACAACCGCATAACCTTGTTTCTTTCGGGAACTGCCATGACCAGCGATGTATTGACGAAAATTAACACAAGTAAAATAACTGATTTCATTTTAAATTCTCATTTTGCAATCAGGGCGCGTTTTAAGACATAAACCTGCCCCTCGGTCAAATTATCCTGATTACCATTTTCCCAGGAATCCCAAAACATCAAATTATCTGCACCGTATTGCTGACCACATTCTTCTGCGGTGAGTTTCGAGTCATTGTTTGAATTTTGGGATAAAGGGCATTGGGGGGTGTCTGCAATCGGATCAAATAGAGTTCCTGCGCTTTCTGAAGGATGAAAAAGTCCAAGAAAATGCCCCATTTCATGACCGGCGGTTTCTCCTAATAATTGATTATTTAAACTTCCTCCCGTTTTGTGAGCACTCAGATTTATGAGCACACCATTATGACTCCCTTTGAGTCCCTGTGATCCTGGAATCCCGGCAGCATTTCCAAGATAAGCAGCATCGGTGTAATCCGTTATAAAAAACAGGTTGACCTTGTCTTCATCTCCTTTTGAAACCATCTCAGAAGTAGTACTGTTATTAAAATTATAACTTACCTGGGAGTATTTACTCTCAAGGGTTTCTGTGTCCTCTACATCCAAGTTAATCCCACTCGTAGAAAAGATGCTCTTCATTATGTTCAGTGCTGAAGAGATATTGTCGGATCCTGAAATATAGGGTTGGACCTTGATGGTGGGAGTTTCAGAAAGGTCACTGGTTCGCATATCCAGTTTAAGCTGGCTGTAATTGGTTGCAGAATAACTCCAGATTCCGGGTTTCGGGTCATAGCTGGAAGAAATGGGAACCAGGAGATTACTGTATCCATTGGATTTCCAGGCAAACTCTCCGAGGGTCGTTAATAATTCATTCCCATCAGGGTCTTTCAGGGAATTGAATTGAGGTTTCGTATTTGTAGCTGAAGTGGCCTGTATCAGAAAAGAAACCGTACCTGATTTGATTTCAAAGAGTCCGTTGCCCGAGGAGTTGGGATTAAGATCATTTCCTGTGGAAACGGTTGGTAATTCCGAATCGACATCATTCTGGTTGGTATCGCTTGAACCGCAGGACTGGATGATAAGCGTGAGCAACAGGAAAATGAGAATCGAACGAAACAATCCAAGCATCTAGAACTCCACCCCAATTCCAACCAGCATCAACCAGCCGAAAACATATAGAGGGTTCGTTAGTTTGAATCCGCTATTTTTACTGGTCATATCTCTGTATCTCAACTGATGATATTGGTAACCAATCATCATTTCCAACGATTCCCACTGATACCCCAGCAGGCCAAAGTACCTGAAACCATAGGTTTGCTGACTTTGATAGGTTTGTAGGGCGGAATCGATTTGTGCTTTTCCTGAAGCAGCCCAACCGATTCCCGCCATTCCTGTGAGCCTCTTGCCAATAGATATGGAAGAATCAATAAAATTGGCCTCCACATGGTACTGATTTCCAGTTGAGGATTTCATTTTCTGTTCGAAGTTGGATAGCCCCAATCCAAACCCTTTCCAGGAAAAAGCATATGATAAATTTTTAATGCTCAGATCATTTTTTGAATAATTGCCATAGATTCCACTGATCTGAAAATTTCGTGAAACATCATCTTTCCTGGGTAACTTTTTTGGGGAATTCGGGTCCTCATGGCTGGTGGATTCCATTTTCTCATCTTCATCGACTTCAAATTCCAAAAGATCCTTTTCCTTGAGCAAACGGTTTGTGAGTTTTCTTAAGCGTTCGCTTAAATCAAGGGTCGAACAGTCTTCACAGGTATCGGTGAGCGTTTTTTGTTTGTCCGGGTCCAGAAATTTCAGGCTTAATTGGACCAGCTTATCTTCGGCAATGACTTCCAAATGGAACAAGTAAGGAACCTGTAAAAATTCCTGGATGAGCATAAAGCACTGTTCTTCCGTGCACTGATCATATTCCATTTCCTGAAAAGCCTGTTCCTGAGCCGCTTCAAAACGTTTTTGGGGAACAATCCTGAATTGTTTTGACAACTCCTCGTTCAGTGTATTTTGCAGGAATTTCCTGCGGGTTTCAGATTCTTTTCCAAGAATGGATACAGGAATGACAATGCTTTCAGGTTTTTTTTGAGGAGGATTGGGTTTGGAGGAACTACACGAAGCCAATGTCAGAAAGAAAAACATCAGCATCAAATACCCCGTGATTTTCATAACCCACTATTGGAGCAAGTCTGTTTCTATTTCTTCAAAAGATCTGTTTGTCGGATTCGCCCAACACTGCTGACAACGATGCTGGTCTGAAATTCAGGGGAATCAAGGAGTATGGTGCCGGACTGGGCAAAGCCAAACGGACCGAAAGAAGGCCAGCGGGTTGCTTCAAGAGTCATTTCTTCTTCAACAGGCCTTTTTTGCAGAATTGCATAGGATCCAGAATGTTTTCTTTTGATGAGCAGGCTGTGGTCGTTGGCATCAAAACCGACACGATGTGAGACCTGACTGGTCAACGCCAGAGATTGAGTCTCCTCAAGCAAAGCCCTGATTTCCGATGCTGAGTTTTCAAAACGCTGACGTTGCAGCATTGGATAAAAATCCGGTACCGCAAGGACCAGCAAAATCCCAAGGACGGCCAGACTGAGCATAGTTTCGAGCAGGGTAAAACCATTAGTAGCACTTTTTCTCAGGAAATTGAAAAGAGGAAGATCAGTAGGCATTGGGATCAACAAACCCCTTAAATACAGTCAAAAGCAGAATCTTAAGATCCAACCAGACCGACCAGCGTTCAATGTAATACAGGTCATGCTCAATTCTTTTTTCCAGGGAAGTATTTCCCCGCCAGCCGTTGATTTGGGCCCATCCGGTAATCCCCGCCTTCACTTTGTGGCGCAGCATGTAATTTGGAATTTTGGATTTGAATTCCTCAATCAATACCGGTCTTTCGGGCCGGGGACCAACCAGGCTCATTTCGCCGTTGAGAACGTTGAACAATTGAGGAAGTTCGTCGAGGTTGAAGCGTCTCAAGTAAACCCCAAGCGTGGTTCTGCGGGTGTCATTTTCCGTGGCCCAGACCGCTCCGGTTTGTTTTTCTGCATCCTGGCGCATCGACCGGAATTTGAGCGTGAAAAACGTTTTTCCATCGAGGCCCATCCGTTGTTGTCGGTAGAGAATCGGACCGGGAGAGGTGATTTTGACCAGGAAGGCAATCAGCAACATGAGAGGTGAAAATAAGATCAATGCCAAAATGGCCCCGGCCAGATCCAGCATACGTTTCAGCACCTGGTTCCAACCCGTCATCGGGCTTTGCACCAGTGTCACCAGTGGCATCCCCGCGAATGATTCGACATCGGTGTGAAGCGTCCGGAAACTGCCGAGGTCAGGCACGATTCGAACATCCACCCATTGTTCGGAGAGCAAGTCCTTCAATTCCTCGAGTCGATGCTGTTCTTTGAGGGAAAGACTGATAAATACCTGGTCAATCTGCTGCTGCTGGATGATTTGCGGGAGTTGCTCCAGGCTTCCTAGAAATTTTGAACCTGGATTTTCGGAAGATTGCTCCGCCAATGAAATACTTCCCGAAAGATGAATTCCAATCGGCTTTAACTCTTTCAGCCTCTCGATCAAAAAATCTGCCTGTGACCCGTCACCCACCACCAATACCCTCTCCAGAAAAGCTCCACGGGAATGGATGTAGTTCATCATTCTTCGAACCAGATATCTCGTAAGCCCCAGCATCAGCACAAAACAAACGAGAAAATAAAGCATGTGGATCCTGGAATAGGAAAACCCACGGTAGAAAAATGCCGCCACCAGGGTCAGGATGAAAACACCTCCTGCGCCCCGAATTACAAGCCATCCTTCAACCCGAAGTCTCAGTGAATGCTGATGTCGGTAAACACCGCTCACTGTAAAAACCATCAAAGTAAGGATCACCACTACAACCGCAGCTTTCAGGTATTCCTGATGTGAGGGAATCTCAATCGCGGGGGGCCAGTCGATAATGTGAAACCTGAGCAGGTAGGCCAACTCCCAGGCTGAAAAGGCAATCAACAAATCCAGGATTCGTAGAAAGGTATTGCGAAGCTGATTGTGTCGTTTCAGCATAAATGCATCCTTTGTTGATTTAATTTGATGAAAGCATGAACCAAAAATTCAATCCAAACACCATCAGCAGACTCGTTTTTGACCTCAATAGTTTGCATTCAATAAGCAGTGAAGAGGGTTGGTCGAACTTCCAGGCGATGGTTAAGATTTTTGACGATCGTTCCTACAACACCGTGCTCATCTCTCAAACGGTCAGGGTTCAGGATTGGCAGTCTCATGAAAACGTCCAGGTACTTCATGGAACGTCTCTGGAAATGCTTGAAAAGAATACCACTCTTGACGAACCTCAGGTTTTCTGGATTACCGATGATTCGGACATTCAATCCGAATTGCATCGACGTCACCGCCCTTTTGGCGGAGGAACTGAGGAAACCCTGAAACATCAGGGAATGCAGTTTCAAAACCTTCAGGATTTGCTGGAAGTCTTTCATCCCAGCAGAAACACCTCCCAGGAAATCGCGGAAACAGTGGAAAAACTGAAGGAGGACTCTCCCAGTATGCCGCTGACCATCGGTATCGGGGGGCCTGAAGGATGCGGGCATCCTTTTTTTGTCGGAGGATTGGTAGAAGTGCTGGAGTCGAGAAACCTGCTTGTTGCCGGTCTCGATCTCACGGAACTGCTTGGTGTGGAATTTTCCAGGCAGGAGGATCATCTCAAATACTGGCGTTCGGAATGGATTTATGATTGGACCATCAAGCATGTTCTGAATCCCTTCTCACGTGGTGAACAGGTCTTGATCGAAGATACACCTGACCCCCTCTCCGGGTATGAAGTTACCCCGTTCCCGTTTTATCTGGTTCCTGAAATGGTTCTGCTGGTCTGGGGTTCGACCCTTTTTCTGGAACAGTTCAGTGAACTGATTGATATCCGGATCTTGCTCGAGCTTTCTCCAAGTGCTGCCACTGCAAGAGCCTTCAACATTGATGAACGGGAGGATTTTGATCCATCCTTCATTGAAAGCTACCAAAGCAGCGAGGGTTCGGCCTACAACAAGTATCTTGAAGATTGTAAGGTCTACCAGTCGCTGGATTACCTGATTGATTTTGACAATTTTCATGCATTCCGGATGAAGGAAAAACAAAAGGCTTAACTTTGCCTGAAACGTTCAAGATCCTGCCTGATTAGATTTTCCTCGGCTTCACTGAGGGCTTCCGGTAATTCCTGTTCATCTTCCTCTTCTTTTGATGCCACCCAGCGTCTGGATTTGCTCAAGACCATCCCCATCCCGAATAGGATTGCTCCTATGGGCAGGATCCAGAGAAGCAGATTAAAACCCTCCTTGGGAGGGGTACGAAGGATCCATTCCCCGTAACGTTTCACAAAAAAATTCCTGATTTCCTGATCACTGTATCCTTCACGGACCATTTCTTCTGCCTTGTTTCGGATACTGACGGAGAACCCCGCTTCCGAATCTTTGACCGAGAGTCCCTGGCAAGTGGGGCAGCGAAGATCATCCACCAGTGCCTTGATCCTTTGCTGTTGTTCCAAAGTATCCTGGCTGTGGACCGATGCTGTGTAAGCAACAAACCCAACGACTATGATCAATAATTTCAGCACTATGTTTTTCAAATTCTTCAAGGCTTTCAAAAAATTAAAACTTGTTGAAGAATAAATTATATCATGGCTTTCGCGCTTTCAACGTATATAAAGGATAAAAAGGCACTTAAGACTTTGAAATTGCAAATATTTCTGACCTTCTTTAAAGTTTTTTAAAATTCATTTAGGAAAAACATCATGACCGCACCCATCCCCCGCAATGCTTTTCAATGGCAGGATCCGTTCATTTTTGAAGAACAGTTGACTGAAGAAGAACGTTTGATCCGGGATTCGACCCGGGAGTTCTGTCAGGAAAAACTGGCGTCACGGATCCTGGAAGCCAACCGAAATGAACACTTTGACCGTGAAATTTTGAATGAGATGGGATCCATCGGGATGCTGGGTTCGGTCCTTCCGGCTGAATACGGCGGATCGGAAACCAGTTATGTCGGTTACGGACTGATGGCAAGAGAAGTGGAACGGGTTGATTCGGGCTACCGTTCGGCAATGAGTGTTCAGTCCAGCCTGGTGATGTACCCGATCCATGCTTATGGCAGTGAAGAGCAGAAACAACGGTTTCTCCCTAGATTGGCAACCGGAGAGATTGCAGGGTGTTTCGGACTGACCGAACCCGATCACGGTTCTGATCCGGGAAGCATGGAAACCCGTGCAGTCCGGGAATCAGGAGGTTACCGTCTCACCGGAAACAAAATGTGGATCACCAACTCCCCGATTGCCGATGTGTTCGTCGTCTGGGCCAAGACCGAAGATGGCGTGATCCGCGGATTCCTGCTGGAAAGGGAAATGGAAGGTCTGAGCACTCCCAAAATCAGTGGAAAAATGTCTCTTCGTGCTTCCATCACCGGTGAAATCGTGATGGACCAGGTTTTTGTCCCGGAGGAAAATCTGCTTCCCAATGTTTCAGGATTGAAAGGCCCATTTGGCTGTCTCAACAAAGCACGTTACGGAATTGCCTGGGGGACCCTGGGCGCAGCTGAATTCTGTTGGCATGCGGCCCGTCAATACACTCTGGACCGGATCCAGTTCGGTCGTCCGTTGGCGGCGAATCAGTTGATCCAGAAAAAACTTGCCGACATGCAAACCGAAATCACACTTGGGCTCCAGGGAGTATTGAGAATGGGACGGATGATGGATCAGGATAATTGTCCTCCTGAAGTGATTTCTCTGATGAAACGTAACAACTGTGGCAAAGCCCTTGACATCGCAAGGCTTGCCCGCGACATGCACGGGGGGAACGGCATTTCTGACGAATATCATGTGATCCGCCACGTCATGAATCTAGAAACGGTGAATACCTACGAAGGGACCCACGACATCCATGCCCTGATCCTGGGAAGGGCTCAAACAGGGCTCCAGGCATTTACGGGATAAAACGACATTCCTCACCCGGAAATCCATTCAATTCTGTTTCCGGGTGGAGACTCTGAAATTCCCTCAATTCCCCAATTTTACTAAAATCCTTCCATGATTTTGATTCAGTCCGAAAACTTAAAAAATGTGGTGGTTGCCCTGCTTGAAAAGGGAGGAAGCAATGCTGAAGAAGCAGATACCGTGGCGTCCCACCTGGTCCGTTCCAACTTATGCGGACATGACAGTCATGGGGTAGGAATGATGCCGCTTTATATGAACAAGCTTGGGGAAGGATTGCTCAACCCGAACCAGAAACCTGAAAAGGTTAAAGAAGATGGCTCGATCCTGATGTTCGAGGGCAACCGCGGATATGGTCAATCAGTGGTGAAAAAAGCAATGGAGCAGGCTTTGGAGCTTTGCAAAGAAAAAGGGCTTGTCTTGATGACGGTTCGGAATTCTTATCACATGGGCCGCATCGGCACTTATGGTGAGCAAAGCATTGCTGCCGGAATGGTTTCCCTGCATTTTGTCAACGTTACCGACCATCCTCCGTTAGTAGCACCTTTCCGTGGGTCTGACGCAAGGTTTGCCACCAATCCGATCTGCATTGCCATGCCTGGGACGGCAAAACAGCCTCCGGTTTTACTTGACATGGCCACAAGCCGGATCGCTCTTGGAAAAGTTCGTGTTGCCCTCAACAAAGGAGAAAATCTGCCGGAAGATTGGCTCATTGACCACCGTGGGCAACCAAGCCGTGACCCGTCAGTCATGGAGAGTCACATCTACCATGATTCAGGCAAAGAAAATCCTCCCGGCGCCTTGACCCCTGTAGGAGACTACAAGGGGTATGGATTGGCTCTTTTCTGTGAACTGCTTGGAGGAATGCTAAGCGGTGGATTCACCATTCAGCCTGAAAATGAACGGAAAGGCGGGATAACCAATAACATGCTGACCTTCATTGTTGACCCCTCGCGATTACTCGAAATTCCGACCATGCAGCATGAAATTGAGGCGATGGTGGACTACGTTAAAGCATCTCCGCCTGCGGATCCTGATAACCCGGTATTGATCGCAGGAGATCCTGAAAGGATTTCACTTAAAGAACGGGAAAGAGATGGAATTCCGATTGATGAAAATACCTGGGAACAGATTCTGGATGCAGGAGTTAAGCTTGGACTGAACCGTGATGATCTGCTCAAAACCTCTGGAATTTGAATTGAAAATCAGGAACTGATGAGCCACCCCCTCCCCCAAAAAACACTTTCCTTAAAAAATCGGGTCCGCTTTGTCACTGCGACCAGCCTTTTTGACGGACATGACGCGGCCATCAACATCATGCGCAGGATTCTTCAGTCAATGGGAGCAGAGGTAATTCATCTCGGACACGACCGTGGGGTGGAGGAAATCGTCGAAGTCGCCATTCAGGAGGATGTCCAGGGGATTGCCGTCAGTTCTTATCAGGGCGGGCATAATGAATTTTTCCGCTACATGATCGATCTCCTCCGTCAAAACAATGCAGAGCACATTCGGGTTTTCGGCGGCGGAGGCGGAGTGATCATTCCCAGGGAAATCAAAGAATTGATGGATTATGGGGTCTGTCGGATCTATTCCCCGGAGGATGGGCGAGAAATGGGCCTCGAGGGAATGATTGCAGACATGCTCAAAAAGTCGGACTTCAGTTTGACGGATGGAGAGCAAACTCCTGATCCAAACCATTTTGATCCGAGGAATTCATCGGAATTGGCAAGGATGCTGACATGGGTGGAACAGAATGAAGATGCGAATCAGGTTTCAACTTACCTTGATGGGCTTCCAAAGTCATCCACAACACCGGTGATTGGACTGACCGGAACCGGAGGTGCGGGGAAATCGTGTCTGACCGATGAGCTGGTGCGAAGGTTCATCGAAGAATTTCCCGAACGTCGGGTTGCTGTGGTCTCGGTGGATCCGTCAAAACGCAAAACCGGCGGTGCCCTGCTTGGAGACCGCATGCGCATGAACGCGATTCAACATCCCAATGTTTTCATGCGTTCCCTGGCCACACGCCGTTCCCATCTGGCAACCTCGGAATCTCTTCTGCCGATCCTGGATTTGTTGAAGGCTTCATCCTTTGACCTGATCCTTGTTGAAACGGCGGGGATTGGGCAAAGTGACACCGAAATTACCGATTTGGCAGATCTCAGTGTTTATGTGATGACCCCGGAATATGGTGCCTCGACTCAACTGGAAAAGATCGACATGATCGACTATGCCGACTGCATCGTGATCAACAAGTTTGATAAACCTGGGGCCGAGGACGCACTGGATGCGGTTCGCAAACAGTATCGACGCAGTCATCTGAAATTTGATGATCCCGTCGAAAGCCTCCCGGTTTTTGGCATTGTTGCCAACCGATTCAATGACAAGGGGACCAACTGGTTTTATTTCAGACTCTTGGAGTTATTGAAAGAAAAAGAACTTGTTGACTGGACCAGGAAATCGAGTGTTTCCCACTCCATTTCCCAAACCCATGAGTTGATTCCTGCTTCGAGGAAACACTATCTCAGGCAAATTTCGGAGACCGTTCGAGCATATAAAGCCGAAGTACAGAAAAATTCTGAAAATGCACGTGACTTGGACCAGCTTCGCGGGACCATTTTGCAGCTTTGCGAAAATGATGAAGCTCTCTGTGAGAAAACCAGGGATTCGCTTTCGCCAATTATGGAAGCAGACATTACTCCGGAAGCACTTCCGGTGGTCAGGCTTTTCAACAAGAAACTGGGCACCCTGCCCCCAACCGTTTTGAAACAGATCGAAGCTTTCTCAGGAAAGCGCGAACTCTACCTGAAGGAATCCTTTCAATACCAGGTCAGACAGAAAACCATTGAAGTGGAAAACCGGGTAAAAAGCCTCAGTGGTCTGATGATCCCCAAAGTTGCAGTTCCACGGTTTGAGGATCTTGGAGAGATCACTAAATGGCTTGGATTGGAAAATTTCCCCGGCGAGTTTCCCTATACGGCGGGGATCTTCCCGTTCAAAAGAGAACAGGAAGACCCTACCCGGATGTTTGCCGGGGAAGGAATCGCTGAAAAGACCAACCTCCGTTTTCACATGCTTGCCGAAGGTCAGCCCGCTACACGGCTCAGTACCGCCTTCGACTCGGTTACGCTTTATGGCTCCGACCCTCATCCGAGACCTGACATTTTCGGGAAAGTGGGTAATGCGGGAGTATCGGTCTGCACCGTTGATGATGCCAAAAGGCTTTATTCGGGATTCGATCTTTGTACTGCCAATACTTCAGTCTCAATGACGATCAATGGTCCTGCGCCGACGGTTTTAGCCTTTTTCCTGAATGCTGCGGTCGACCAGCAGGTGGAAAAACACCTTCGTGAAAATGGGAAGTTGGATGAGGTACGAAACAACCTAGAAAAGCGCTATGCCCAGCAGGATCTGAAACTTCCCGACTACCGCATGGAACTTCCGAAAACCCATCAGGGCTTAGGCTTGGGATTGCTTGGGATTTCCGGAAGCGAAGCGGTGGATGCAGAAATCTATCATAACATCCGTGAACACACCCTGACTTCTGTCAGAGGGACGGTTCAGGCAGATATTCTCAAAGAAGACCAGGCTCAGAATACCTGCATTTTCAGTACGGAATTTGCGCTGCGGATGATGGGAGACATCCAGGAATTTTTCACTGGAAACGGGGTCAGGAATTTTTATTCGGTCAGCATCAGCGGCTACCATATCGCTGAAGCCGGAG
>Ga0208130_1001453_pt1 | contig 11451 bp, 11 predicted proteins | sample ETNtaG_31_FD_185771 | JGI IMG/M metagenome (GOLD analysis project Ga0208130, IMG submission 185771) | Marine microbial and viral communities from oxygen minimum zone, Eastern Pacific Ocean - ETNP201310SV78 (SPAdes) (version 2) | ecosystem: Environmental > Aquatic > Marine > Oceanic ...
TGATAAAGTTTCTAGAAAAGTTAAAGCTCAATATGAGGAAAACCCATACCCAAGATGGACACAACTCAGATTAAATATTCACCCTTTTTCAATTAAAGAATTTGCTGAAGAATATGAATTAAATATTAAAAACACCAATATATTAAAAGTTTGCAGACCTGAAATATTAATTGCTGGTTGTGGTACTGGTCAGAATTCTATTACTACAGCAACAAAGTTTCGAAATTGCAAAATTCTTGCTACTGATATCAGCTTAAGTAGCCTCGCATATGCTATTAGAAAAACTGATGAACTTAGTATTAAAAATATTGATTATGTTCAATCAGACATATTGAATTTAAATAAAATTGATAAGAATAAGTTTAATATTATTGCATACAGCAATTTACCTGTTTCTGAACAAGATTCTTTAAGTTTAGAACTTAAAAATAGTTTTAATAATTGGATAGATATCTATCTTTTAAATGATCAAGAAACTAGAAATATAATCATTAATAATCAAACAGATATTCTTGTAGATTTAGCTGGTTTTACACTAGGTAACAGGATTAACTTATTTAAAAAAAGGTCTGCTCCAGTGCAAGTTCTATGGCTTGGATACTGTAATTCCCTTGGTATCAAAAATATGGATTATATAATTGCTGATAAGAATTTAATCAAAGAAAACGAAAAAGATTCTTATACTGAAAAAATTTTATATATGCCGAAAATTTGGAATGCATTAAGTAAGCCCAAAGACATTCCAAATATAAATTTTAAAATTTATGAAAAAAAAGATAAATTCTGTTTTGGATCTTTAAATAATTTCTTAAAAATATCTGATAAGACGATCAAAGTGTGGTCAAAAATTTTAAATTTAACTGGTTCGTGTTTGATTTTAAAATCTTCATCTAATGATAGTAAAGATATAAAAGAAAATTTATTAAATAAGTTTTCTAAACATACCAAATATCATCCTTCAAAAATATTCCTGTCTTTATACTAAAAAATAACAGGGAATCCCTACTACCCATCTTCAGCAGTTGCTGGTTCAAGTCCCTTTCATAAGGGATAAGGTCCTCCTCTCTCGATAGAACCAACATCAATTCAATTTAAGGGACCGCCTTCTCGGAGAGTCAGTCTTGCGGCTTTGGAGAGAGGACTTAAGCTGATAGTTTTAATTCAAAAAGGAGTGAAATCATGTCCCAACCCAGTTACATCACGGCTCTCGAGTTGAAGGAACCCCGGAGGGAAGAGCTTTCTCCGGAAGTACAGAAATATTTTGCGGTCTGCGATGAAAAAATCGGTTTTGTGCCGAATGTTTTGCGTGCCTATTCCTTCGACGAGGAAAAGCTCAAACCCTTCATGGCGATGTATGATGAGTTAATGCTTGGAGAATCGGAATTAAGCAAACTCGAGCGTGAGATGATCGCGGTGGCGGTATCTTCAGTGAATCATTGTTTTTACTGCCTGGTTGCCCATGGTTCCGCGGTTCGGAGGATTTCCAAAGACCCCGCATTGGGAGAACTGATGGTGATGAATTATCGGACGGCGGAGTTGGAACCCCGGCAACGAGTGATGCTCGATTTTGCGGTGAAACTGACGGAAAAGCCCCATGAAATTGTGGAAGCGGATCGGGAACTATTGAGGGGGCATGATTTCAGCAACAAGGCTATTTGGGACATCGGCGCGGTGGCGGCGTTTTTCAACATGAGTAACCGTATGGCATCCGCAGTGGACATGCAGCCCAACAAAGAATACCATGCTCTCTTTCGGGAACCTCCCGAAACGGATGCCTGAATCCCCGGATCCGTCAGACATTCATCACACCTCATCCACAGAACACCATGCGAGTAGGAATCATCGGCGGCAGCGGTCTTTATCACCTGGAAGAACTGGAAGGAACAGAAGAAATTCACCTTGAGACGCCTTTCGGCAAACCCTCCTCTTCTTTTGTCACAGGAGAAATCCACGGGGTCCCGGTGGCGTTTCTTCCAAGGCATGGGATCGGACATGTGCTGATGCCGACCGAAATTCCCTTTCGGGCCAACATCTGGAGCCTGAAAAAACTTGGAGTGACTCACCTGATTTCGGTGGGAGCAGTCGGCAGTTTGAAGGAGGAAATCGCCCCGGGGCACATGGTCTTTCCGGACCAGTTCATTGATCTGACCCGTCATCGAAGCTCCACCTTTTTCGGGAATGGCCTGGTGGGGCATGTCCAGTTCGGAGATCCGGTTTGCGCCAAGCTGAGCTCGAGGCTGGTGGAGGCGGCAAACAAGGTGGGCGCCACGGTCCATGAGAGAGGCACCTACATCTGCATGGAAGGCCCGGCATTTTCCTCAAGGGCCGAATCGGAACTCTACCGCTCCTGGGGCGCATCGGTGATCGGCATGACCAATGCCCAGGAAGCCAAGCTGGCGCGCGAGGCAGAAATGGCCTTTGCCTCCATCGCCCTGGCCACCGACTATGACTGCTGGCATGATTCAGAAGCGGAAGTCAGCGTGGAGGATGTGGTCAAGGTGATGCACGAAAACGTGGAGACGGCCCGGAGGATCCTGGTGAAAACCCTGCAGGAACTTCCTTCGGATTTTCCCAATTCCCAGGAAAACGCGCTGCAGTTTGCCCTGATCACGGACCGGACGAAAATCTCGGACCGGGCAAAAAAAGATTTGGCCCCGTTGATCGGGCGTTACCTGGAAGCGAACTAAAGCCCTTCTCCTCCTGGCAAGTCAGCTCAGGAATTTCCAGGAAGAATCAATTCTTGAAGGCCCATTCCGGCACCTTCCGGTTGACGGTTCGGATCAGGGCTTCGACGCGTTGGTTGGTGTTGCGAACCCTCTGGATGCGTTGTTTCTGGAAAAGCTGGAACTGGGCCAGTTCATCCACACCTTTCTGGAAACTCTTCCTCCGGTGATCCTCGAGTTCCCCGATTTTTTTGCTCCAGTCGAACTTGGGAAGATAGGAAACGGCCCAGGGAAGACGGTCATGATAACCTTTGCCTGTGTCTTTAAAAGGAATACTCAGGTGCGGGGCCAGGGCAGGTTCCGCGGAGAGCATTCCGCCTGCCCAAAAAGTCATACAGCTCAGGATGAGCAATCGAGTCATCATGTCTTTTGCAAATCGGATCTTTGAATTATGTCCGGGGTTGTTTCCATCCGGGATCAAACTTAGCATAAGACGATTTTGAAAGAAACCATTAGTCTCGGGAGAGGGGATCCGTTGCCTAAAGTTCTGCGGCGAGGCGGATGAAAGTTTCCTGGGCACAGCGTTTGTCTTCATCGACATCGGGCTCCCTCCGCTCGTAATGCCCGTCTTCATAGAGATCCCATGCAGTGCAGTTGTCCGCCTCATAAATGTTGAGGATTTCTTCCAGTTCCTGCTTGACTCCCGCATCAAAAACCGGGGTGATGGTTTCCATCCTTTTATCGAGGTTCCGTCTCATCCAGTCTGCGGACCCGATGAAAAAAAGGGAATCTCCCGCATTATCGAAGCGGAAGATCCGCCCGTGTTCAAGAAAACGGCCGAGGGTGCTGTAAACCCGGATGGTGGGGGAGAGGTTGGGAATCCTGGGATCCCCTTTTTTTAAATGATCCATGAAATGGATGAGCCCTCTTGAGAAGGAAGTCATTTTCAATGAATTTTAATGAACTGATTTCTCTATTTTATGAAGAGGAAGGATAAATCCTATCCGTTGATTTTCTGATAAAAAACGATGATGAATCATTATGAAATGAAAACCTGGCGGATGAAGCAAGTGTGACCTAAAAATTTCATCCTCCGTCTTTATTAATGCAGAGAATTCGATGGAAAAACTGGTCCCTTGATTCAAAATCTGGGATAGTTATTTTCAACAAACCAATGACACCTTTTTGGAGCGAATCATGTATCCAAGTATAGCGACAACCGTTTTACCGAGAATCGAAGAATCGATCTGGTTCAAATTCGTTCTGGCCTTTGCCGGCTCAGTGTTTCTTGCCGTTTCTGCGAAGGTCCAGATTCCCTTCTGGCCTGTGCCGATGACAATGCAGACCTTTGTGGTGCTGGTGATCGGAATGGCCTACGGCGCCAGGTTGGGTGCTGCAACAGTCGGGCTCTACCTTGCTCAGGGGGCAATTGGCCTTCCAGTTTTTGCCACCGGCAGCGGACTGGGATATATGGTGGGACCGACCGGAGGATATCTTGCAGGATTTCTCATGGCTTCCTATGCCATCGGATACCTGGCCAGCCTCGGTTGGGACAGGTCGATGGCCAAGACACTGGCTGCCATGCTTGTCGGCACCCTGCTGATCTTCACTCCCGGAATCCTCTGGCTTTCCAGTTTCATCGGTTTTGAAAAAGCGGTGGCTGCAGGATTGATCCCCTTTCTGCTTTCCGAAAGCCTGAAAATCATGTTGGCGGTGCTGGTCATGCCTTTGATCTGGAAACGCCTTTCCGATTGAAATTCAACATCCGGAATGGTTTTACGACGAGACGTAAACTGAGTTCCGGATGTTTATGAATGCCGGACCTCTGGTCCAAAAAATCTTCCAAGCCCCGTCAAAAACTCCCGGAACATTCTGGATCCAGGGTTTCGGTTGGGATCTTTTCTGGATCTTTCCTGGAATCTGGCTGTTTCCGCTAGTTCTGTTTCTTGACGATCTGGATCCGATCTACGCCGCCGGAGTTTTTCTCTTCTGGATCGGTCATCGAGTCAGTTCACTTTACCTCGGCTGGTTTTCCCCTTCTTACCGTCCATTGCTCCATGATCAGCGGCAAAGGTTCATCTTCATCCCCCTGGCCGTTTTGCTGCTGACGGGTTTCTGGCTGTTGCTGCCGGAATCGCTGCTGCCCCTTCCTTTTTCATTAAGGCTTTTAAGTCTGGCAATGCTCGATTATTTTTGGGGAATCTATCATTTTGCGGCGCAGCATTTCGGCATGCTGCGTCTCTACCGTCATCTCGCCCCGGGTTCCGAAGATGTTTTTGAAAAAATCCGTGACCGCTGGTATTGCCTCGGGGCGGCAGGAGGGTTGGTGATTTTCGCGGAAGTCCTGCATGGAACCGCGATTCTCCAGGAAGATTGGACCGGTCCGATCCTGACCTCCGAAGTCTTCGGGGGACAGCAACAGCAGTTACTCCAGTTCGGGCTGTTTCTTAGTCTCTGTTGGTTCTTGTTCATGCTCCACAGGGAATTCCGCTCGGGAGGCAGCCTGCCGCGCCTGCTGTATCTGCTTCAACTGGGCGTCATGGTCGGCGCCGCGTTTGTACTCGACCCTTTCCGCTTCCTGGTGCTCTGGACCCTTCAGCACTGGATGGGGGCAGTCGGGCTGGTGAGTTTCCTCGGGGGAAACGATATCTCATCCAGGCAAACAGGAGGATCTTCGCATTCCCGGATTCTTCACATTCGTTCCCGGGTTGGGGTACTGATTTTGCTATGTTTGGTTTCGTTACTGATGACCCCGATGATGGAAATCGAGGCCCTCTCTGCGGACAGTGCCTACAGCGCCCAGTGGTGGCCCGAATGGTGGGAATGGATCCAGCGGCAAAGCTGGCTTCCGCTGGTGATGGTCATTGGATTTTCAAGTGGATTCATTCATTACCTGATGGACCGTGCGGTCTACCGGTTCAGTGATCCGCAAACCCGTTCTGTGCTGACAAAATTGCTTTATCATGAACGAACTCCAGGCAGCATCTGAGAATCCAGAATGGAAACTGGAAGAGGAATTAAAAAAACACTGGCCGAGTGCCGTCGAGGGAGATTTTGAAGACCCTGAAAAAGGAACCATCCACTATTGGGCAGGGGAACAGCGCGGGAGAATTGTGGTTCGTTTCACCTATCCGCAGCAGCCTGTTGAGGACCAGAACAAAGTTTTTTTCATCGATGCGGGGACTGAAGGGTGGGTACTGCGACATGTCTCAGAGTTCCAGAACCTGGATGCCGAACTGAAACTGGTCAAAAACCAATCGTTCCGGATACTCGATGAATTGAATCAACGCTACCGGGGAATCATCGATGAATTCATGAAGATCCGGGACGGCTGGTCCCATTTCTGATTGCCCCGTCCCACAATTTTCTTGGTTTCGGAATCAACTTCTGATTCCCTGAATCCCATCTGTTTTCCACAAACGAGTCTGAAATGCCTATCAATCGAGGGCACCGATTCCCTTGAGGATCGTTTGAACCACCTGTTTTTTCGCTTCGGCAAATTGTTCGTCTGAAAGATTCTGCTGCTGGTTGAGCGCCCGGATCTGGGATTCGAAATCGGCAAAATGCTGGGTCACTGCCCAGATCATGTACATCAGAATCCGCGGATTCAAAGCCTGGATTGTTCCCGTGTTGATCCAGTCGGTAATGCGTTTTACCCGAGTGTCGAGCCATGCTGCCAGAGTCTGCTCGAGCTGGTCCTGAATCAGGGGAGCACCACGTAGAATTTCTTCGGCCCAGATTCTTGACTCCAAAGGACGTTTTCGGGATAAGTCCATTTTGGTTTCGATGTATCCCCGCAAAGCTTCCACCGGTTCCTCACATTCATCGAAAGTGTTTGCTGCCGCCAGCCAATCCTTGAAAATTCCATCCAACACCTGCCGATAAAGTTGCTCCTTGGTCTGGAAATAATAATGCAGGTTTGCTTTGGGAAGGCCTGCTTCTTCCGCAATCTTCCTCATCGTTGCACCCTGGTAGCCGTAACCTGCGAAAATTTTCACCGCAGCTGCCAGAATCCTGCGCTCATTGTTGATACGGATCTGATTCTTGCGCACCGATTTTGCAGTCTTCTTGTATTTGGAGAGATCGTTTTTCAAAAAATCCTCAGTCCTGGTAAAGGATTGCGGTCCATCACGAAACGTTTGATTTTGCTGTTTTTTTCAAGAAAAACCCTGAAAATCCATCACCTATGCGGATTTCAGCAAAAATAACTTGTATTCATGCAGGCTGATGATGTAAATAAACCTGACCGAACGGTCAAGATTAATTCCCGGGCTGAGGTTTTTTCTCGTCCGGATTCACATAAAAACTAAGGAAGACTCATGAAAGTTCGTGCGGGATTGATACAGATGTCACTCAAGGGGGATACCTCAATGTCCCCGGAACAGATACGGGAAGCGATGATAGAGGCCCATCTGCCGCTGATCGATGAAGCAGGCAGCAAGGGGGTTCAGATTCTCTGCATGCAGGAAGTTTTCACCCAGCCCTACTTTTGCCCGAGCCAGGATGCGAAGTGGTATGCCGCTGTGGAGAAGATCCCGGAAGGACCCACCACCAAACTGATGCAGGAATACGCGAAGAAGCACAACATGGTGATTGTGGTGCCGATTTATGAAGAGGAAATGGTCGGCGTGTATTACAACACCGCCGCAGTGATTGATGCGGATGGCGAGTATCTTGGGAAATACCGGAAAAATCACATACCCCATGTGGCGGGTTTTTATGAAAAATTCTTTTTCAAGCCCGGAAATCTGGGATATCCCGTGTTCGAGACGGCTTACTGTAATCTCGGTGTTTACATTTGTTACGACCGGCACTTTCCTGAGGGATGGCGGGCGCTGGCTTTGAACGGCGCAGAATACATCGTCAATCCTTCGGCAACCGTCGCCGGGCTTTCCCAATACCTCTGGGAACTCGAGCAGCCCGCTTCTGCGGTGGCCAATGGTTGTTTTATCGGTGCCATCAACCGGGTCGGCAGTGAAGAGCCCTGGAACATCGGCAAATTCTACGGATCCAGCTATGTCGTCAATCCTCGTGGAAAGATCGAGGCGCAGCTGGGGGAAGACGAAGACGGACTACTGGTACACGACATGGACATGGACATGGTTCGTGAAATCAGGAATCTCTGGCAGTTTTTCCGTGACCGCCGTCCGGAAGTTTATGAAGATTTAATAGAATTAAGATAATAAAGAATTTTTATTTTGATTCAAAAATGGGGAATAATTTTTTCCCCATAATCAGCAATAATTTTTTCTTCATCTCCATTATCTAAATAAATGTTAAACTGTGTTGCTCCATTATTTTCTAAGACCTTTAACTTTTCAACATGAGCTTCTGGTTCTCCCAAAACACAAAAGCTTTCAACAACATCATCTGTAATAAAATCTAAATAAGGGTTATCACTTTGACCATGTTTAGAATAATCATAACCTCTTCTTTTTTCAATGTAAGCAGTTAGGCTTTTTGGAACCTCATCGGTGTCTTTACCATACTTTTCAACAATATCTGCTACATGATTACCTACCATTGCTGGAAACCATTTAACTTTTTCTAAATTCTTATTTGTAGGGCCTGTGTATGCTGGAGCAGCTACCATTACTTTATAATTTGACATGTCTTTACCAATATCTTTCCCAGCATTTATTGCTTGCTCTGTCAACCATTTTACTATTTGAGGTTCAGCAATTTGAATTATTAATCCGTCACCTACTCTTCCTGCTGTAGATAGTGCTTTAGGACCGTATGCTGCAATCCATACAGGAAGCTCATATTTGTCTGCCCAAGTAAATTGAACTGGTTCCGAGCATTCACCATATTCAACTTGCTCACCATTTACTAATTTCTTTACCACATCAACAAATTCCTCTAACTTAGCAAGTTTAGCAGGTTTTTTCCCCATAACTCGAACTGCACTGTCTCCTCGACCTACTCCTATATCGAATCTCCCATTCGATTGCTTTATTAAAGATCCAAAAAGTGATGCTGCGAGAGACCAATCACGTGTATTTGGATTTGTAACACATGGTCCAAATCGCATTGATTCTGTATGCTCAATACACATAGCCATGGATGCAAAACTTTCTCTCCAAAGAATATGACTGTCATAAAACCAACAATAACTAAAGCCTGCATACTCAGCTTGTTTAACAACATGTTTCATTCTGTTATGATCCATTGATCCTTTAAAACAAATCCCAAATTCCATGAGCCCTCTTTTAATTAAAAATGAAAAGTATGATTCTATTTAAAATTTTAATATTGTCAACACATATTGTAGATAAAATTTATTGATTTTAATTTAAATTATATGTTAACAACTATTTTATAAATAATTAATAATTAATAAATTGATTCCCATAAGATTTTGAAGTCTGTCCAGGATTAGGATTTCGATAAAGCGTATCACGCTGTTTCGGTATTCGTCCTGTTTGCCGAATCAAGGCTTCCATTCTTTCAGGGAGCATTTCCTGCCCGTGAACGGTTCCAGCCGCACGGGTGATACTTTCGTTCATCAGAGTCCCCCCTAAGTCATTGGCACCGGCATCCAGGCAGGCCTTCACTCCTTCGGGACCCATTTTCACCCAAGAAGTTTGGATATTCTGGATGAAAGGATGTAGAACGACTCGGGCCACTGCATGAATTAGAACTGCCTCTCGGAATGTAGGTCCCTTACGTGATTTTCCTTTGAGATAAATCGGTGCCTCCATGTGAACGAATGGCAGGGGAACAAACTCCGTAAAACCTCCGGTTTCCTTCTGTAAGTTACGGATTCGTAGCAGATGTCGGGCCACATGACGGGGGGCTTCAACATGCCCGAACATGATGGTTGCAGTTGTTCGAAATCCTGCCTCGTGGGCATCCCTCATCACGGATAGCCACTCTTTGGTGGAAAGTTTGTCCGGACAGATGATGTTTCTTACTTCATCATCAAGAACTTCTGCTGCAGTTCCCGGAAGCGTTCCCAGGCCCGAATCACGAAGCTTTTCTAGGAATTCAGGAACATTCAGGCCCAGGGTGCTTGCGCCCTGACTAACTTCCAGGGGAGAAAATGCATGGATGTGGATCCCTGGAACCGCTTCATGGATTGCTTCACAAATCTGCAGGTAGGTCTCCCCGGTGTAACTGGGATGAATTCCTCCTTGGAGACAGACTTCGCTGGCACCACGATCCCAGGCTTCCCTGGTTCTTGACACGATTTCATCCAGCTTGAGGTCATAGGGTTTGCCTCGAAGGTTTTCCGACATCTTTCCTTTGGAAAAAGCACAAAACCCACAACGGAAGTAACAGACATTCGTGTAGTTGATGTTCCGATTGACGGCATAGGTCACTTCTTCACCTGAAACTTTTTTTCTCAATTCGTTAGCAAAATCGCAGACACGATCAAACTCTAATCCCCTTGCATTCAACAAACGAATAATCTTTTCTTCCTTCATTTCGCCTGAACCATTGACGCTTTCTAGGATTTGCTCAATGTTGTTTCCTGCTCCTTTACTTTTTAAAGGAATTTTGGATTTTTGATATGCAGGAGGGAATGTTGATTGTCCGGGAGCCCATTCATCTTCTCTTGCGTAACCTTGCTGATCCGTGGAACGCAGAAGGGCTGGAGTGGTTTCCGGATCAATCCATTTTTTTGAGTTCAGGGCAAAATCAGGATATAGGGGAAGTCTTTCGGTTAAAACTTTCCCATAATTTGCCATGGTTTTTGCTAAATGACTGATTTCAGGCCATGGCGCCTCGGGATTGACATGGTCCGGAGTCAGAGGAGATATTCCCCCCCAATCATTGATCCCTGAGTCCACCAAAGATTTTAGATATCCGGTATTCAGGTTGGGAGGACTCTGGATGTTCATTTCAGGCCCAAAAAGGATGCGTGCAACGGCAACGGTCCACGAGGTTTCCTGAATTCCCGGCTCAGGACTATTCTCCATCGGAGTTCCTGGTTTGGCTTTAAAATTCTGGATGATGATTTCCTGAAGATGTCCATGTTTTTCATGCAAATCACGCAAGACCAGAAGCGCTTCAATTCTTTCTTTTCGGGTTTCTCCAATTCCGATTAAAAGGCCTGAAGTAAACGGTATTTTTTCAACTCCTGCATCCCTGATGGTCTTGATCCGGACATCGGGCTTTTTGTCTGGTGATCCATGGTGAGGTTTCCCTTTTTCATGAAGTCTTGGAGATACACTTTCCAGCATAAGCCCCTGGGAAACCGATACTTTTCTTAAATTTCTTAAGTCCTCTGCCGTCATCACCCCCGCGTTAAGATGGGGGAGAAGTGTTGTGTCCTTCAAAACCCGTCCTGCAGTCTCGAAAAGATAGGAAAGGGTGGTTTCATGTCCGAGTTCCTTCAGTTCTTTTCTGGCCCGGGTGTAACGTAATTCAGGCTTATCCCCGAGGGTGAATAAAGCTTCTTTGCAACCGTATTTTTCACCTTCACGAAGCAGTTCCATCACTTCATCCGGCTGCATGAAACTATGCTGATTTTTTTGTGGATCCCTTGAAAAAGTGCAGTAATGACAAACATCCCTGCAAAGTTTTGTCAACGGGATGAAAATCTTTCGTGAGTAGGAAATGATGTTTCCGTGTCCTTTATCCCGGATTTCAGAAGCAACCCTGAAAAGTATGCTTGTATCCCTGATTTCAGTGAGTAAATGGGCTTCTTCTTCAGTCGGTCGTCTTTCAAAAAAATCACCGACTTTTAAGGCATTCATGACTGTTGTGATGACAATGGTTTAAATGTAATTTTGTTGTTTCTGCTCTTAGATTTTCAATGAGCATACTATGCTCAAAAGAA
>Ga0208130_1001455_pt1 | contig 11445 bp, 11 predicted proteins | sample ETNtaG_31_FD_185771 | JGI IMG/M metagenome (GOLD analysis project Ga0208130, IMG submission 185771) | Marine microbial and viral communities from oxygen minimum zone, Eastern Pacific Ocean - ETNP201310SV78 (SPAdes) (version 2) | ecosystem: Environmental > Aquatic > Marine > Oceanic ...
AACTATATCATCTATGTGTTTTCCAATATAGTTTTCCAGAGCCTCAATTTTTTGATTGGTGGCACAACCAGAAATAATCAATAACAATAAAGTAGAAAATAATATTTTTTGAGAAAGTTTCATCAAGATCTCCAACTATTGAATAAGTTTATCTTAAAAAAATATTAAATATCTTGCCAGCAGATGAAGTTGTATTGTTCAATTTTTTTCCAAATATTTTGATGTAAAGTTAGACCTGGTTCTGATTCCTCAAATATAAATTTGACTGATCTTTCTAATTGATCTTCATTTTTGAATTTCATGATAAAGAAATATTCAAAATTACTCTCATCTGTATCCATAATTGGATGATAAAATCGTTTTGAAATTGGGGTTGTACTTTCAAGAAGCTCATCTTCAATCAATTTTAGACTAAATAAATCCAGGCAAGCACGAAATTCATCTATATTTTCATCTTCTTTTAGATTAAAGCAGCTGAGCATACAAAACATAGAGTTACTCATATATTCATTAATGATTTATTATCATATGTCAGGTATATTTTATCTTTATGAGTGGATTCTAGCTCATACTCCAGGGGGCTGATCGAAGCAATAATTTCCTGTTCATTATAATTTCCTATCAATTTGATCATTCGTCCTTGAAATACCACATCTTCAACATCGACTTGAAAACTATTCCTATCATTTTTATTGTCACTACTAATGCGAAGACACTCTGGACGAATGCTGATCTTTTTTCCCGAATCAAGAGTAAAGAAATTGCACTCTCCAAGAAAATTTGCAACGAATCTATTTTTTGGTTTTGTGTAGAGCTCTTCACAGGTTCCTGTTTGGATTATCATTCCTTCATCCATTAAGACAATTTTATCTGAGAGAAACATCGCTTCATCTTGATCGTGTGTAACATACACTACGGTTATGTTCAGTTCTTTGTGAAGATTTTTGATTTGTTTTTGCATCTCGTTTCTTAGGTTTTTATCCAGCGCGCCGAGAGGCTCATCCATAAGCAGTATCTTTGGCTCAATTACAATGGCTCTAGCTAGAGCCACTCGCTGCTGCTGACCTCCTGAAAGTGCTGATGGCAAGCGATTTTTCTGATTGGTCAGGCCAACCAATTCAAGAACTTCATTAACTTTTTCTTTTATTTGGGATTTATCTAGTTTTCTCATTTCAAGCCCGAAGGCAATATTTTGAAAAACATCCATATGAGGAAAAAGAGCATAATTCTGAAATACCATTCCGATATTTCTCTCTGCAATTGACATTTTACTCATATCCTTATCATTGATTTCTAACCTGCCACTATCAAGCGTTTCAAAACCAGCTATCACTCTCAGGATAGTTGATTTACCTGAGCCAGAAGCGCCGAGTAATGTACAGAATTCACCAGGATAAATTTTTAGACTGACACCCTTAAGCGCTTTAACTGAATCGTAGTTTTTCTCAATAGCCTCAAGAAGCAGCGAATTATTATTTTTCGTTTTCATTGTGATTGCCTGATAAAAATATATTGTTTATTAAAAATAATGAAACGGTTAATGTAATCAATAGAACTGAAATAGCCACAATTGTTGGATCTATTTCATGCGAAATTCCCTCAAACATCACCCTGGGTAGGGTGCGAGATTTAATGTTAGTCAGGAATAAGGCTAACACCACATCATCAAAGCTTTGAATAAAAGCAAAAATTGCTCCAGCCAACAACCCTGGCGTGATTATTGGCAGCATGATTTTTTTGAACATATTAGGCCAATTGGAACCTAGGCTAAATGCAGCTAATTCTAGGTTATTATCAAAACCCTTGAGAGATGCACGAACAGTCAAAAATACAAATGGCAAAGCAAGTATACTGTGCGCGAGACCAAGAATGACAGGCGAACTATTTAAACCTAGGGGCGCGAGAAAATAGAATAAACCAACAGCGAAAATGATTACTGGGATAACCATAGGCGTAATAAAAAACGTTTCAAAAAATAATCTGAAATTCGCACTCATTTTGCTTACACCTATTGCAGCTAAAGTTCCTATAGGAAGAGAAACAGTCATTGTCACCGTCGCTGCAATCAATGAATTCCATAGAGCCCTTATCCACCTTCTATCATTAAAAAAGCTCTCGAACCACCGAAAACTATATTCACCAGGAGGAAATTCAAGGAAAGGTGATGCGCCCAGACTCATCGGAAAAACAATAAGGATTGGCGCTATAAGAAAAATGCAAACCAATATGCCAATTATGTACATCATAGATTTTTCAACTGACGATTTGCTTTGAGTGAAATTTTTACGTGAACCTTTTTGAATGTTTGATGTAAGTAATTTATCAAAACCAAAATATTTTTGAAAAATGATAAACAGCATCAATGTAACCAAGAGTAAAATCACAGACAAGGATGCGGCCATCTCCCAATTGAGGGTTTGATTGATATTGTTCTCAATTAACATGGCAATCATTGTCTGGCCAGGTCCACCCATTAAAGCAGGTGTAATGTAGTAACCAATTGAGCTCATAAACACAATTATCGATCCGGCAATAACACCTGGCATGGTCAATGGAAGGATAATCCGTTTGGTTATTTGTAATGATTTTGAACCAAGACTCTCCGCCGCCTCAATTAGTGAATAGTCCAGATCTTTATATGATGCGTACAACGGAAAAACAATAAAGGGCATCATTACATGTGTCATGCCGATTAAAACACCTGAAAAATTATAAACAAAAGATATTGGCTCTGCCGTTATTCCAGACGACATAAGCAGATCATTGAGAATTCCATTTCTTTGAAGGATCACTATCCATGCTGTGGTTCTCACAAGAGCACTGGTCCAAAATGGTAAGAGAACAACTATAAATAAAAGCCTTCTCATCCTCTCTGAAACATTAATTAATAAATATACAATTGGGTAACTAAAAATAACTGAAATAATTGTTACGCATGCTGCGATACTAAAAGTGTTGTACAAGATTCGACTGTATATCGATGTTTGGAAGATCTTTTCATAATGTTCTAGTGATGGCGAAGAAATGTCACTTCCGAAGCTCAAAAGTAAAAATGAAATAACAGGCCAGACAAATACCAAAAGATACAATGTGACCATTGGCATTATGGCGACCCAAGGCCATTTTTTATTATTATAAATCATATAAAAATTAGAGTGATTGACCACCAATAAGAAGTTTTCTAGGGAATTTGGTTATTCTTTCATATCCTTTTGAAGTAATACGAATTGTCTCAGACATACCAAAACCATTTACTAATAGATAGGTATGAAACGTCATGTTTTCTTTGAATCTCCAATCAGCCTTTGGGTGCGCTTCTAATGGCTCACCACCAGATGGCTCCATCAGAAGGCCGATCGAATAAAAAGTTTTATTTGTGTATCTAATGTTTTTGTCGAGAGACAAAATTCCATCTCTGTATACTTTATCTGGGATTTTTGCGGATACCCCGGGTTTAACTTCTTTCAGTGCGTTATCTTGAATTTTAATTATAGATTCAACAAATCTTAAATCCTTGTCACTGCAAGTTTCAACCACAATTGGGCGCATGAAGCGAGCATGATAATTTCTAACATGAGGTGTAGTTTCTAGTTGGATTTTATCGCCTTTTTTAAATATTCTGTCTGTATAACCACCATGTAAATACATAGCTCTCTCTCCAGAGGAGAGTACACCTGGTCCCGCACGATCACTCCCATTTAAAATCATTGCACTACAAACATTTGCAGCCATTTCTCTTTCTGAGGCTCCTGCAAGAGCAGACTCATGAGCGGCTTTCATTCCCATCGCTGCGGCAATCGCAGCTTTCTTTTGATATTTTATTTCTGATTCGGATTTAATCAAACGAAGTTTAGATATAATATTTGACCCATCTTCCCATCTGTATCCTTTCAAAGCTCTTTTGATATTCATATAACGATTAACAGAGAGGGGCCAGGCCATTTCTTCAATCGCTATAGAAGCATTCTTTCCAACGATTTTTTGTATTATTGAGCTGGCAAATTTTTCTTTATCGTCACTGTCGCACCACAATGAGTAACCAGAAAAAGAAAAAGTTTTCTTGATGTAAAACTCTTCAACATCTCTGCATATTAGAAAGGGTTCACCACTTGCAGGGATAATTACAAACTGAAATGAGGAGTAACCTCTTGTATAAAAACCAGTCGACCAAGTGACATTTTCTGGAAAAAAAACAAGCAGTGCATCTAAATTTCTTTTATTTATGTTTTTTTGAACTTTTGAAATTCTTGAGCAATACTCATCACGATCAAACCATAAATCTGCTTTTATTTTATCCAATCTTTAATCCTGAATTAATGAAAGATAGGCCTCAAGTGCTTGCTCTGAATTTCTTGACCACCAGGTTATATCCATAAATAAGGTATTATTCATTCGCTCTTTTGTGGAAGGTAATTTTTTTAATGTTGTGGCATCAATGTACTGCAAGGCCTTATCACTTGTAGGGCCATAAGATATGAAATGACTTATTCGCGCCTGTCTCTCTGGTTCAATTATATAATTCAGTAATTTAATGGCTTCCTGAGAGTTTGGGGCTCCATTAACCATCATGATATATCCAACATGAGAGATGCTGTCTCCCCAAGCCATCTCTATACTTAAGCCATTATCGATGCCAGATTGAAAGCGACCATTCCACCCAATAGCCATATCAATTTCCCCGCTAGCTAAAGCCTGAACTGGTTGAGCGCCACTAGACCACCAAAAAGCAATGTGATCTTTTATTTCCTTTACTTTATTTAACGCTCTATGTATTCCTTCTGAACTGCTTAATACTCGGTATACATCTTCTTTAGGTACACCATCAGCAATCAGAGCGGCCTCTAAAACAGCTGCCGGATCGTCAGGGAGTGATCTTCTTCCAGGAAATTTTTCGACATCCCAGAAGTCTGAAAATGTAGCGGGAGGGTCATTTGTGTATTTTTTCTTTGAGTAACCAATAACAGATGCATAGATTTCGGTGGGAATTGCATAAGGATTTCTAATAGAAGGGATTATCGAATCTTGGTTAACCATATCTTCAGATATACCAGAAAATAAACCGTATTCAATGCCTCTCATTAATGTCTCACCGCCACCAGTTACTAAATCCCATTGAACATTGCCTGTATCGACCATCGCCCTAATTTTGGCAATCTCAGGTTCAGTATCTCTGTATACTTCAATACCGGTTTCATTTGAAAATGGATCTAACCAAGCTTTTTCAAGTGCTCTTTGATAGGCGCCACCCCAGCTAGCAAAATAAATTTCTTGAGCAGTCGAAAAATTATGCATTCCTAGCAAGATGCAAAAAAATAAATATCTCAACAAAAATCTAGTATTGCATAACATAATGGGTATAAGTTTAAATTAATTTAGCGAATCGCTCTATCATCATTTTTGCTGGTGTCGCTTCATCAGCGCTTCTAAGAAGATCGTCTATGTTTGCACCATCTTTTTCTAGATCTTCTCTATTTTCTTCAAACCAGTCTTTAGATTCTTGGAGAGTAATTTCAGGGTGACCTTGAATTCCCCAAATAGCTTTATCTTTATATCTAAATATGTGATTAGGGCAATCGTCAGAGTATGCAATTATTTTTAAATCAGGATGGTTTGGATATACTTCATCATTATGCCATACAAACATATAAACACTTTTTCCTAGATGCGATGAAATACGATCATTTTGCATATACTTGGTTGTTTTTAGCCATTTATAACCTACCTCACATTTCTTTCTACGAAAAACTTGTTTACGCCCACAAAGAGCCGAAGCGATAATTTGTTGACCAAAACAGACCCCGAGCATGGGAATATCTTTTTTTGCTGCCTCTGAAATAAGCTCGTGCTCATAATTGATAAAAGAAAGATCCTCATATGCGCCATGTGGGCTCCCAGAAATAAAGATTCCATCATAGCTAGTTAAACTATCAGGAAATTCATTGTTGTATGCCCAGTATTTCTCTACCTCTAGACCTATACTTTCAAAATGATAATCAAGCTTGTTGATTGCAATCTTTTTGGTTCCATTGTTTAGATAAAGAAGACGTTTTTTACCCAACGAATACTCCTCATATTCTTTTGCAATTATTTATATTTTCATAAAGATCATTTTATTTCAAACAATTTATAAAAATATATATAAATCAATAATATATTAATTTTTATTAATTATAATTATAAATATTTGTATTGATACATAAAACTTGAACTGAGCCCCCCATATGATTTATTATTTGAGAATAATTACTGTATATAATTACATGTGTTTATATATACAGTATAAATTGAAAAGTGTAAGTAATTTAATGCCAATAAGAGAGTATTAATCCAGCACGTTCTTGTTGGTTAAAAGAGAGTTTATTTGTAATTATATGATTCAAACTAATAGTAATAGAATTTGGAATCGCGCTATTATCCTGGTAGATATGAACGCATTCTTTGCGTCCATAGAGCAGTTAGATTTTCCTGAGCTTCAAGGTCAACCTATTGGAATCACAAATGGTTGGGATGGAACAACTATTATTACTTGTTCATATGAGGCTCGAGCTTTTGGAATTAAAACTGGGATGCGAGTAAGAGAAGCCAAAAAACTTTGTGCTAATTTTATTAAGCGTCCATCTCGACCTAAGCGTTACACCGAAATATCTTCTCGTATCATGAGGGAGCTTATCTCATTCACCCCAGATGTGGAGGTTTTTTCCGTGGATGAGGCTTTTCTCGATATAACTTCCTGCCAGAAACTTTTTGGTAATCCGGAAAACATTGCCAAGCTTGTAAAAGAAAGAGTTAGAGACTGCTCGGATGGTTTGCTTTGCTCTATTGGTCTTTCTGGAGACAAAACAACTGCGAAATATGCTGCTAAGCTACATAAACCAGACGGTTTAACTGTGATTCCACCATGGTCCTCAAGAGAGGCTTTGCTAAACGTACCAGTGACAGACTTATGCGGTATAGCTAAAGGCATAGGTTTATTTCTGTCTCAAAGAGGCGTATATGTTTGTGGAGATATGAAAAAATTACCAATTGGTATCCTAGCAAAAAGATTTGGCAATTTGGGGCGTCGAATTTGGTTTATGGCTCAAGGCCTCGACCCAGAGCCAGTTAAAACTGAAGTACCATCACCAAAATCAATTGGTCACGGTAAAGTGATGCCACCGAATACTCAGGATATAAATGCTATTAAAGTATTTTTTCTACACATGAGCGAGAAAGTTGCTGAGCGTTTACGCAGATATCATTTTGAAGCTGGACAATTTTTTGTGGGACTAAAAACTAAAGAAGGCTGGCTGGGAGATAAATTTTATCTAGATCAAGAAACGAATGATGGTCATGACATATATAATTTATGTTTACGATTTTTGGAAAAATATTGGTTGGGTGAGGGCGCTTATCAGGTTCAAGTCACGGCGCTTGACCCAAAAATGGTAGATCAGCAGCTAAGACTATTCGACAGTAGCGATCCAGGCCGAATCAACCTCTGTCATACCATGGATTTAATTAATCGGCGTTATGGAGAATTTGCTCTATCACCAGCAAGATTGATGCTTCGCTCAAAAATGCCTAATGTTATTGCACCTGCTTGGAAGCCATCTGGGCATCGTCAAACAATATAAAAAATGTGCTTGGGAATAGCTTACAAATATCAGGGACAGAATCATCGTGTCTATTTTTTAGATCCGAAAGCGCGATTGCCAGTCAAGAAAAAATCTGGAAAAGAAGTTTTGGTATCTTGGGGGCGAAGAAAGAGTGAAAGAATTAATTTTCCATTAGGAGCACGCGCTTTACTGACAGATATTAGAGCAGGGTATTGGAATCAATGGCATCCAAAAGCAGTTAAAATATATGCACAAGGTTTCGCAGAGCAAGATATAGAAGGTCAAGCCGACTGGTTCGATATTACCGAAGGAAAATGGATTCAAGCTTTGTTAGCTCAAAACAAAAACGAATCAAGAATTTATATTGTAACTATCACACCAATAATCAGAGAGATGGCTTATGAGAGATGGCCAAGAGTGCTTGGCGGTTAACCAAGCACCTTAATCATAATGTTTGTTAACTTTGAAGCTGGATAAAGTTTTCTATTCCCATTTTTTCTATTTGTGTAATCTGAGTTTCAAGCCAATCAACATGACCTTCTTCGGACGAGAGAATAGAGTTAAACAAATCTCTACTGACATAATCGCGAATACTGTCAGCGTGAGAGATTGCTTCTTGAAGATCAGATATGGCATCTATTTCGAGATCCAGGTCACATTGCAGCATTTCTTTAACATTCTCACCAATTCTCAATTTTCCTAGTGATTGAAGGTTTGGAAGTCCTTCCAGGAATAATATGCGTTCGATAAGTTCATCTGCGTGTTTCATCTCATCAATTGACTCTTCATATTCTTTCTCAGCAAGTTTTGCGATCCCCCAATCTTTGTAGATCTTTGAATGCAAAAAATATTGATTGATAGCCGTGAGCTCGTTTTTCAGGATTTGATTTAAATGTTCGATTACTTTTTTGTCACCCTGCATGTTTTTACCTCAATGTATAATTTAGATGGAATAATCATATAGTGATTTTTTGTACTGACAAGGGTGGAATAATTCTCATATAGGAATGATTATTATTAAGGAAATGTAACTATTATCATTACATTAAGTCTTTGTTTTTAAATGGAATATTTAAATTTCTGCTATGCGACAGAAGGTATATAGATAGCGGGCTCTGCTCTTACTTTTGATTCTTGCTTTAGAATGGATTCAGTCATCTCAATGCAACTCCCACAAGACTGAGCGACACCAATTTTTTTTTGTAATTTTGTGATTGAGTCAGCACCTTGGTCCACAGCTGCGCGAATTTGTGTATCTGTGATCCCTTTACATAGACAAACGTACATTATTGTTGCTCAGTATTTAAATGAGAATGATATTTAAATACGAATGAGAATGATTGTCAATATTAATTGGGTGGGTAGTTCTAGATTTAGGATGGCGCTGAGATTTGTATCTACTGAGAAGAGATTTTTCACTTACTTGATATCTTTATGAGGGGGTAGATATCAAGACTTTGAACTATGTTAACTGAAATCCACTATTATTTCGTCAACCTTCAAATCCCAGCGCCTAAACCATAAACCTTAAAATATAATTTCAGAGATTATCGGAGCAGTTACCCGCAACTACTCCGATTTTACTTCCAATCTCAGAATGTCCTTCTTAGTGTTATCCTTGCATTAAATGATTCACCAACAGAAGCCTGATGTGTGCTGTGTGAGTGAGGAAAGTACAATTCATCAGTTAAGTTTTCGATATTAACTTGAAGCATTGTATTTTCAGACATCATACGCCATGCCGCTACATCAACTCTTGTGTATTCAGGTAATACATTAGTTGGTTTGTTATTAGCAATTGCAGATTCACCTTGGTGAGTAATTCCAATTGAGTATCCAGCATCATCATCTGCTTGCCAGATAGCATAGAGCGAACCACTGTGCTCTGGAATTTCTCTTGGGAGACCTCCACTTGAAGTTTTGCCGTCTAAGTTACTCAATCCAAATGCGAGATAAAGATTATCTGTAACTTGTCCTTTTAGTTCAAGCTCAAAGCCTTCAACAGTCATTCCAACAATTTCTGAGTTTTCACCTGTCTCACTGTCTGTTACCGCCTGAGTTTGCTCACTATCAAAGAAGCTTGCAGTTAAGCTAAGATCAGGAGTAAAGTCCCACTTCACACCAACCTCTGTGCTTTCAAATACATCTGGATCTAACTTCGCAGAGCTAGCAGAAAGCTTCTTGAATTGCTCTCCCGATCTTGGCAAGAAACTCTCACTGTAACTGAGGTAAAGTGAAATGTTATCTTGTGGTTTGAATATAAGGCCAGCTCTTGGAGAGAACTCATCATCTTTTCTGGACTCTGAAGATCCAGCTTTGATATCTCTTACAGTAATATCAAACGAGTCAAAACGACCACCCAGAAGAACTTTAAAGTTATCTGAAAAATCAATTTGATCCTGGATATAAAATGATTCAACTTTAATGCCACTGTCTGTCTGACTCTTAAGTTTTGTTGCAAAATCAACAGTTGTTGCTACACCTAAAGCATTTGTTGAGATATCTAATGGTGCTTCTGACACTTTGAAAGTCTCTTTATCTTTCTCAGTGGTTGACCAATAAGAGTCATAACGTAAATTTGCGTTATCAGTATCAACATACTCAGCTCCTACAAGTAGCGTGTGTGTTGCTGGACCTGTTTGGATCTCTGTAATTAAGTTACCGTTTAGGAAAACATTTTCCCTTTGAGTTGGATCATAGTAACCATCAAGAGTTACTTCATTCTTAATTCCATCATATCCTGATGCATAGAGGTTTTGATACATTTTTTCAAACTCACTCTTTTGGAAAGTTAGATTTCCTTTCAGAGTATCTGAAAAGTTTTTACTTAAGCTTGCTTTCCATATTTCAGCCTCTAATGTCGTTGTGTTGATGTCTTCACCACCAAAAACAATGTCTTTAAGTGCTTCGACTGGTTCGCCATTCATAGTCGGTACACCACGATCAATAAATCTTTCGTGATTAGCATGCTCATAAGAGAGATCCAATGTAGAAGTTTCACTTAGCTCAAATCTTAGAGTCGGGTTGAAACCATAGCGATTACCATCATAAAAATCTCTATGATTTTCCAGTTGATCCATGTGAACATTCAAACGTAAAGCAGAGTTATTTCCAAGTTCTGTATTGTAATCAGCCGCAATATCTCTTGATCCAAAAGTATCAGTTCCCATAGTGAAAGATCCAAACTCATCTCCGACCATTGCTTTTTTTGAAACTCGGTTAATAATACCTCCAGTTCCCCCTCTACCAAAGAGAAGGGCATTTGGTCCTCTTAATATCTCAACCTGTTCAACATTATATAAAGAACGATAGTACTGAACATCATCTCTCAAGCCGTCAACATAAAAATCTGCTGTCGATCTTACGCCTCTGAATACCACAGCATCTCTGTGACCTTCACCCTGGGATGTATTTACTCCCGGTGTGTATCTGACGATGTCTCCTATTTCCCTGAACCCTTGTTTACGAATTTCCTCATCAGTCACAATTGATAGTGTCTGAGGTACATCCGAGATTGGTACAGGTGTTCTCAAAGCTTGAACTTGATCTGAGTATAAAACCTTACCTTTAACAATAATTTCTTCAATTTCATTTGAGCTTTGGGCATAAGATGAAGTACCAATCAGTACCCCAGATATCAATAATGCCATTAAACTCATTCCATTCTTTAAGTGACTCATGATTATTCCCTTTTGAGTTTTTAGTTCATGTTTAATGTAAAAAATCGAGAGAAAGATAACGCAAATGAGAATGATTCGCAATAGCATTCTTATTACCTAGAAAAAATTTTATAAAAACAATATATTTATCATTTAAATCAATAGCTTAGGTTTACTAAAAATTCTTATTT
>Ga0208130_1001458_pt1 | contig 11434 bp, 12 predicted proteins | sample ETNtaG_31_FD_185771 | JGI IMG/M metagenome (GOLD analysis project Ga0208130, IMG submission 185771) | Marine microbial and viral communities from oxygen minimum zone, Eastern Pacific Ocean - ETNP201310SV78 (SPAdes) (version 2) | ecosystem: Environmental > Aquatic > Marine > Oceanic ...
TTGCAAATCAAGTAACTCTCCGATCTTTCTAGCAAGATTTAAATTATTTCCTGACGTGGCAGATATGATAATTATATTTTTCATTGTAGACACAAAACTACACAATATTACCTAACAATATTTATGGGATTATAAAATCATACGATAGCAATAAATAGTAAAATCAAAAGTGTGATATATGTCACAAAATTGGTAGTAATTACTTGCTTTACGTGGTAATTATAATCAGTTAAGCATGAAAAACCTGACAAACACTGAAGAGTTTATCAAGCAAAAAAAACCCCTGCAAAAGCAGGGGTTTTTTATTAATTATTGATTAACAGAAGTAACTGCTTAAATCAAAATTAAATGGACTACATAAGGTCAAAACGGTCCAAATTCATGACTTTATTCCATGCAAGAACAAAGTCATTGATAAATTTCTCTTTTGCATCGTCACTAGCATAAACCTCTGCAAGCGCTCGTAATTCAGAGTTTGATCCAAAAATTAAATCAGCCCGAGTTGCGGTCCATTCTAATTTGCCAGTTTGTCTGTTCCTACCTTCAAACTCTTCAGAAGAATTAGCCTTAGCCTTCCACTCTGTATTCATATCCAACAGGTTTACAAAAAAGTCATTGGTTAAGACTCCAGGAGAATCCGTGAACACACCATGTTGTGAATTATCGTAGTTTGTATTTAATACCCTCATTCCGCCTAAAAGGACAGTCATCTCAGGAGCCGTAAGAGTCAGTAACTGTGCTTTGTCCACCAATAATTCCTCAGTTGTAAAGATATAATTCTCCCTTAGGTAATTACGAAATCCATCTGCAATCGGCTCTAAAACTCCCATGGAATTTTCATCCGTTTGATCTTGGCTAGCATCCATTCTACCAGGTTCAAAAGGCACTCTTACAGAAGTTCCGCCCTTACTTGCAGCATCTTCAACCGCAACACATCCACCTAAAACGATTAAATCAGCCATTGAAACTGCTTTATTTTTATTGCTAGAGTTAAAATCATTTTGAATTTTTTCCAAAACCTTGAGGACTTTATTTAACCTCTCAGGTTGATTCACCTTCCAATTTTTCTGAGGAGACAAACGTATTCTAGACCCATTGGCGCCACCTCTATTATCTGAGCCGCGAAAGGTACTTGCAGAAGCCCAAGCAGTTGATACTAGCTCACTTACTGATAATCCTGAGCCTGAAATTTTCTTTTTAAGCATGGATATATCTCTTTCGGAAATTAGCTGGTGATTAAGCCTAGGAACTGGATCTTGCCAGATGAAGTCCTCTTTTGGTGCTTCAGGACCTAAGTAGGTCGAATTAGGACCCATGTCACGGTGAGTTAGCTTGAACCATGCTCTGGCAAATGCATCATCAAATTTTTCAGGATTATCATAAAAGTTTTTTGATATTTTTTCATAAATAGGATCGAAACGAAGTGACAGGTCTGTTGTCAGCATAGTAGGTCTATGTCTTTTTTCTGGGTCAAAGGCATCAGGAAAGATTTCACCGACATCTTTCGCAACCCACTGGTTCGCTCCAGCAGGGCTTTTTGTTAACTCCCACTCATTATCAAATAGCATTCTAAAGTACATGTGATTCCATTTGGTTGGAGTTGGCGTCCATATAACCTCTAACCCTGACGTAATTGCATCTGGTCCCTTTCCTGATTTATAATTACTTGTCCAGCCCATACCTTGCTCCTCAATGCCTGCAGCCTCCGGCTCAGGTCCAACATGTGAAGCAGCTCCTGCACCGTGAGTTTTACCTAATGTATGGCCTCCTGCAATAAGGGCTACGGTTTCTTCATCATTCATTCCCATACGACCAAAGGTCTCCCGAATATCCTTGGCCGCAGCTACAGGGTCAGGATTCCCATTAGGCCCTTCAGGATTTACATAGATAAGTCCCATCTGCACAGCAGCAAGTGGTTTTTCAAGTTCTCTATCGCCACTATATCTTCCATCCTCAAGCATGTTATGCTCAGAGCCCCAATAGATATTACCGGCAGGCTCCCAAACATCTTTTCTTCCTCCGGCAAAACCCAGGGTCTTGAATCCTGTAGATTCCAGGGCGACATTACCAGCCAGTATCATCAAATCAGCCCAAGATATTTTACTACCGTACTTTTGTTTAATTGGCCATAATAGCCTTCTTGCTTTATCTAAGTTAGCGTTGTCTGGCCAACTATTTTGCGGTGCAAATCGATGCTGACCTTCACGCGTTCCACCTCTACCATCTCCTGTCCTGTAGGTACCAGCACTGTGCCAGGCCAAACGTATAAATAATCCACCATAGTGGCCATAGTCTGCAGGCCACCAATCTTGAGATTCTGTCATGAGATCATTTAGGTCACTTTTAAGTGAAGCATAGTCCAATGAATTAAATGATTCTCTATAACTGAAATTCTCTCCCATTGGATCTGAATGGGAAGAATGTTTTCTTAAAACACTTAAATCTAGTTGATTAGGCCACCAGTCCCGGTTTGTTTTAAATTTTCCTGAAAATGAACTACTGTTTGAACTTTCCACATATGGTTGTTCGCAACTCATTGTGTACAATGCTAATAGCAGAAAGTATTTATAAATTTTCATAACGATGACTCCATTTTTAATTTCAAATTAATTGAATCTGGTAAGGATGTGCTTCACATATAATAAAAGAAGCAATATTGAATGTTTATTATGCCTCGTTATTAATCGAGTACAAAAACACATTCCCAAGTATTCCAAAGGAAGATAATTTTTCTTGGTAAACTGAGTACGACAGAATTCCTGCGCTGTAAACACTAAATGATTCTCGATCAAATTCAGAGGAACCCTTTTTCCCATAGCCCAGCGGACATACTGGCATGTCACTTCCAGCTGACATACTATTGCAAACTTCCGCAACTAATGACTCGTGTTGATCATAATTCGGATTAGTACCATAAAGTACAATACCGGTTATAAGAAATGTCGATAAGAATAAATAATATTTCTTCATTCCCAACCTCCTTTGCTCCATTTTCACTAATTTATCTCCAAGGAGATTAAAAATTCAATTAATTAATTTTTTAGAGCTACCGAAAAGGTGATATTTATGCGGAGTTTTTGCGAAGGAGGTTTTATCTTTAAAAGGAATAATGTATCAGATACAAGAACTAATAAAGGTTTCCTAAAACAATTCTTGGATCGGGAAATACTTTAACAGCAACCTTATGGTCAGATTCAGATACTACCCCAGGCAGATCACATTCCTCTGGTTTAATGAGGCTTAATTGAAAGTGGACATGAGAGGGCCATCCACCATTATCCTTTTCGCTCCCTAGATATCCTATTACCTCTCCAGAACGAATTTTTTGCCCAATGTGTTTATGCTCCAATGACGACTTACTAAGATGCCCATACAAAGCATAAATATTTTGATCCTCAAATTTATGTCTAGTGATAATTGTGTAACCGTAATCTAGTTTTTGATCGTTATACTTAAATAAAAAAATTTCTCCATCATAAAATGATTTTACTGGAGTGCCTACAGGTGCACCAATATCAATACCCATATGAATGAATCTATTTGTTTTTTCAAATAAATCTCCTTCATACATATTTGGTCTTTTTTCATTATACCTCCCAATGGAAAAGGAGTCAGAAGTGTCTTGAAATTTATTATTTGATTCAAAATCATGAACGTACACATTATCAGGTAAATCAATGATATTTTCGAACGAAATATGCGAAATATCTGGCATCTCTGGTATAAGATCTATGCCCTGAAAGAATGAGTTTACAGACATATTATTCAGGCCCAATTAATATTATAAATATAAATATTATTATAGATACCGCTTATATATAAAGTCAATTATTTTCCATGAAATAGATTGCAATTAGAGCAGATAGAATACCAATCAATAAAAACAAAATAGTTTTCAGTTTTGAACCTTTCATTTTTTAATAATGCTATCTGGTGATGGATATTCATTTTTTGGCACATAAGCCTGGGAATCTTTTAATTCAAGTTCCTCAATGGTCTTGTAAACTGTTTCAAGGTAGAGCCTGTCTTCTCCTTCCAATTCTTTTTCCAAAATGGAAAAGTATTTTCTCTGCACTTCAAGCTCCGTTAATCCGTCCTCCCAGACATAATTTAATACTTCCCAAAGATATTCCTGGTCAATGCTCACAATCAAATTTAATATAGGTGAGGATAGTATGTGTGTCTCCTTTTTGTATATCAAAACATAGGAGCAGGTCTTCAAAAAAAAAGCCGCCCAAATGGCGGCTTTACATTTCCCATTTTCCTGGGCACATCTAGCGATTAATGCTAATACCACCGATTCTCTGATTGATCTGAGCCCGGTTGGTGAGTTCTTAAATATGAACTGCTCTTGATGTTACTTGATGTTACATAATATTTTATTAATAAACATCTTTTATTATGATTACTTTATCCCAGTTGGTTAATAGTCTATAATTACTATTTTTGAAATATTTTATAAAATATCCAAAACTCCTCAATTGTTTATGCTAAATGATCTATTTATAATTAAATGATTAGAAAAAAAAGAATTGGCATACCGCATGTAGTAGTTTTTATTTTAACTCTAGCCTTAGCAGACTACTTATTTTCTCCTATTTTTGAAAAAATATTTTTTGCTACTAGCAAATTCATAGATAAAAGAGTTTTAAGAAAATTAAAAGAACAAGATTGTACTGAATTTTTACTTTCTCTTGATAAAAAGGCAGCTTTTGATAAAACGGAGATTTCAAAAGGCTGGGTAACAGAAAATTGGATGTTTAATTTATGGGAAAAACCTTCTCATCTAGGTAAAGGATTAGCAGTGGGTCGTATGAAATGTGGTACAACTGCGGTTATAATTGATAAAGAAGGTGATGACTACAAAATTTGTTCTCCGTATGATGACTCAATTGGATGGATAAATAAAAAACAAGTTTCATTTACATTTTATCAGAACCCAAAGACTCAAAAACCTTGTAACTAGATATCCAGAACCTATCCTATCGGTTCAACTGTTATCGTAAATCCATTCATATATTCCTTGAATAATCATTGAACCAATTAAAACTGAAATTGCTAAATTACCAGACTTGATTGGGTCGCCTGTCCAGTACCAAGAACATAATAAGACCCATAAGAAAGTAGTTAACCTAATCTGAAGAGATTTTTTAGAAAATATATGTTTAATTATTTCTTTCAATTGCTGAAAACACCTTTTTTTAATTTAATAGTAATTTTAGATGACTTTACTTCATGAGTGACAGCGACAAAAATTTAATTGATATTCTTAAAAAGTTCCCAGATCAAAATCCAAATCCTGTAATAAGAGTTTCTGGTGATGGTATACTTGAATATTATAACCAACCTTCAGAATCGATAATAAAATTTTATAACCTTAAAATAAATAAAATGATAGGCAATGATCTTTTAGAGCACATCAATATTGCCATATCTAAAAAGGTACATTCATTTGAAATGAAACTTGAATCATTATCCTACAGCTTTAAATGTGTATACGTTGAGGAGTTAGATGGTATCAATATATACGGGACTGATATCACTGCAAAAAAGGTCATTGATAAGTTTCCAGATAGTAACCCTAATCCGGTTATGAGGGTTTCTTATCAAGGTGTATTAGGTTACTATAATGATGCATCATCAAAATTAGTGGAAGCCTTAAATCTCAAGATATCTGAAACTGTTTCAAATCCCATATTAAAATATGTGGGTGAGGTATCAATTAGTGGGTGCTCTGCAAACTATGAAATCCATATTGGGAATGGTACCTACGCGGCATCTTTTGTCCCAGTACCAGAATTTCAATTTATAATAGTTTACGCCACAGATATCACAGCTTTGAAAGTCATAAAGAAGTTTCCAAATCAAAATCCTAACCCAGTATTGAGAGTCGATCTTGAAGGAAACTTGAATTATTTTAACGAAGCATCAAACTACATAGTTGAAAAAGTCTCGGCTACGGTTGGAGCCAGATTGCCTGAGGAATTTCTAGAAAATTTATTAAATGAAAAAAATAAGTTTGAGCTTGAGATTGGGTCAAAAACATATGTGTTTGACATTGTAAAAATTAAAGAATTCGGCTTTTATTTGATATATGGAACAGATATAACTGATAGTAAGGATAAAGAAAGAATCTTAAAAAAATTATCTAAATATTTTTCCCCGCAGGTATACAACTCAATATTTTCTGGAGAGCTAGATGTAACCATAAATACTAAGAGAAAAAACCTGACCGTATTCTTCTCAGATATCAAAAGTTTCACTACAATAACCGAAAAACTTGAGCCTGAGATTCTAACGGATTTAATTACAAACTATTTAACTGAGATGACAAATATAGCTATCAAATATGGCGGAACAGTTGATAAATATATTGGAGATGCAATTATGATCTTTTTTGGGGATCCTCAGTCAAAGGGTACAAAAGAGGATGCCATAGCTTGCGTAACCATGGCTTTAGAAATGAAAAAGAAATTGAGGAAACTAAAAAAGGATTGGGAGCGAACCGGTTTGTCAGAGTCGCTTGATGTTAGAATGGGCATTCATACAGATGTTTGTACCGTTGGAAACTTTGGTTCTTCTGATAGGCTAGATTATACAGTGCTTGGAAATGGAGTCAACCTCGCCTCCAGGTTAGAGTCAATGGCCGAAGCAAATCAAATTCTTATATCTGAGAATACCCATAATCTTATAAATGAAGATATCAAATCTCAATTTTTTAGCGAGATTACAGCAAAAGGCAAAGCGCACCCTGTGAAAGCCTACCAGGTTTCAGGTATTGTACCTAAAAAGATAAAAGAAGAGGTTATCGAAGCATCTGAAGAGGGATTTGAACTAAGACTTGATAGAAAAAAAGTTAAGAACAAGCACGAAGTGTTATCAATCCTTGAAGAGACAATTGAAAGATTAACAAGTTAACTCAATTACTCTTTTTAATACTTACATTGCAAAGATAGGTAGAAGAGGTAATAAAATTACTGTTTATATGCCCTTAGGTCATTGATAGTAAAATTATTATAGTTTTCAGGATTATTGATTTGATGCTCTAGGCTCCATTCCAATGATATATTCGGAGATAAAGAATTATTTATTCTTATATTTTCTCCTCCAATCAAAAAAGTATTTCCTGAATCGTTTGTATAATAAAATTGACACTCTATGTACCATGGCGGACTAATAGTGAGTGTCTGACTATTGTTCCTAATAACACCATTTGCTACTAAACTATTGTTAGTTATTGAGGTGGTAATATTTGAAAAACTCACATATGAAATTTCAGTTACGTTTTCAGAACCTGTAATCCCTCCTGCTTCCTCGCAACTTATGGAAAACCAAACTACAACTATTAAAATATATTTCATTAAGCCTTTCATACATACAATGTAACCATCATCTAACAAACAAAAAATACACAAATAAAATTTCTAACTAAATATTAGAGAATAACATTTTGAAAGGTGTTTTTTCAAAAATTATTTTCTAAGTAAACTACGTTATGAAATATTCATACTCGAAAGATATAAAGTCAGGTTTTGAAGATACTGAGCGCAAGGTTCATACAGCCTTAATGGGAGTGGGCTTTGGCGTCCTAACTGAGATCAATATGAAAGATGCCTTTCAACAGAAACTTAATTTAGAATATAAAAATTATAAGATCTTAGGTGCTTGTAATCCAACATTAGCTCATGAAGCACTAGAAAGTGAAAGTTTAATTGGGATATTAATGCCTTGCAACATCCTAGTTATCGATAATGAGGATCAAACTACTAAGGTAGTTTTCCCTGTTGCTGAAAGTCTTTTAGAGGTAACAGGCAATGATGTCATTTTCGATCTTGCAAAAAAGGTTGACGATTTACTAAAGTCAGCCTTTGACGCAGTAAACTAGTATCCTTTCATTAAATTATATTCATTAAAACAAAAGGAGAATGGTAATATGAGCCTAGTACAAAAAGTAAAAGAAATTGATAAAATAACATCCAAATATTTTATCCCCTTTTCAATAGTCTTTTTCGCATTTGCATTTGGCTGGACATATGCCGGTGGTGAAACAATATTCTCATCATTAATGCAGGATATTAGCATCTTTTTTATTTTAATAAATCAGGGTGTAATTATTAGCTATCTGACCTGGTATAAGTGATTGATTGGTTTAAAAAAAGAAGGGTCCTACCTAGATGGAAGTTAATGGGCATCCTTTTGTTTTCAGTACTGTTTGGAATGACTTTACAAAACTCAATGGAAAGTGGTAACTATGGGTTTCCAATAGCCGTCTTCTTTTTTGGCGTTGGCTTTGCATACGACAGATAAAAACTATCTTTTATAGGCTCAATTTTCATTGGGTTTTTTTGTTTATAATATGCTTATTAGATTTGATTATGGATAATCAAATAACAGAAGTAATTGGATGGTTAGGCTTTGCTCTAGTATCAATGGGTTATTATTTTAATGCAAAAAAGAAATTATATTGTTTCTTTATCTGGGGTTTAGGAAACGCAGTATATATTCTATATGGATTCATTATAAGTGCTTTTCCAATCATAGCTATGAGTGTGTTTGTATTGGGCATGAATATCTACGGTTACCTTAATTGGGTTAAAGATTCATAAAAAAACGACTAAGAACCTTACAGCCCTATTGTTAATTGGCCTGGCTTGGGAAAATTAGATTTTTTATTAGAAAGCAGATTAGAAAATCAAAGTCTAATCCCATTACGCATTATTCTGACTTCTTCTCTTCCCTTCCTCGTCTACTGGTTTTATTTAAATCAATGATTGTGTCGCCATCATCATTAGTAGAGCTAATATTTTTAATCATTTGTTTAATCAAAAGATAAAACACCAGAACTGTAATAACGCCTATGACTAGTTGCGTTTTTAATGGAATTTCGATCATTAGTTCATCCTTCCTTAAATGGATACATCACGATTTAAAAGTGCTTATGGTTTTCAAATGATCATCATTTAAATATTCAGAACTAAATATACATATACCATCAGCGCCTTTGTTTAAAGATTCATTGATCACCTTTTTAAGATCTTTTGAATTGAACCAGTCTACAAACAAACCTGATAGATATAAACTATTAGGTTTTTTATACTTTATTCCTTTTGATATGCTTTCACCTATCCAGTTGATATCTCCGTCGTAAAATGCATGATAGTTCATTGGACATATTATATCTAGATCCCAGTTTGACCAATCTTGTAGTACCATTTTGCTTGACATTTTTGGATACGGGAAAACAGCCGCTGATATTTTGGTATTTTTTTCATGGCTGATGGCTTTGAGCTCTTTGACTAAGGATGAGACAGCATCGAGCCTGAATTGCTTCCACTCTTGGACAAGTTCGCCTCCATCGATATCAACAGGATCGATGCCAAATTTCTCTTTAAACCCTGATCTTCCGTCTGGATGATATCCAAAATCATATTCAGGCATTTCATGGTCTTGATTAATCTTGTAATACTTTTGAAGGTTAATGGGTAAATAAAGATCACAAAATCTAACGTAATCCAAATGTACAGAAGCGATGCCTTCTATCGAGGCAATTTTTGAAATGTTACTCTTAACGTATTCTCTTGCATCATGGCTAAAAGGACTTAGCCATTGATAGTAATCAACATAGGGACGGTATTCTAAACAATTATCTCCCCTTTTATTAACTGAGTACCAGCTTTTATTTCCCATTACATTTTTATCATATGGCCTATTAAGCGTCCAAATCCAACCATGAATATTGACCCCAATATCATTCGTTAGTTCTACAAGAAATTTTAATTGGGCAACGTTCGCGTTGACAAAGATTTCCTCAATTCCAGCTTCTTTTAGCTTTAAAAAATATTTTCTCCATTCTGAGTCTGGTTGATATTTAAAATCAAGCCACACACCCATTATTATTGATTTATTCATTTCCAAAAGTAATTAAAGTTATAAAAACAAAAAACCCTAACCATCTAAATGAAAATTCCAAGAAAGTACATTCCCTCTTTATTTGATGGTTGGTAGATTTATACAATAGATTATTATGAGAAAGTATTTAACAACGTTGTTGCTAATTGGGCTGGGCTTTGGTCAGGAAAAATCCATTTCTGATGGACCATATATTTTTATAGAAAAGGGTGAACTAATTGAAAAAAGGATCCTAAATAACGAGGTCACTACACGAACACTAGACCAAGGCTCTTACGATACACTGTATTATCCTGATCTGTCCACTTTTAACGGGATAAGAAACATTGCTGCATTTAGTGATATTCATGGGCAGTATGATTTACTGGTTAGCCTATTGGTTAACAATAAAATAATTGATAAAGATCTAAATTGGATTTTTGGAGAAGGACACCTGGTTATTGTCGGAGATATCTTTGATAGAGGTGACAAAGTGAATGAGATACTCTGGCTTGTTTATGATCTTGAAGGTCAAGCAAAAGAAAAAGGTGGCCGAGTTCATTATCTTCTAGGAAACCATGAATATATGGTCCTCTACAATGATTTGAGATACATTCACGATAAATACCATATTTCCTCAAAGTTGCTGGATTTAGAGTATGATCAGCTGTACGGCAATAACACCGTTCTTGGAAGATGGATACGCTCGAAACCAACTATAGTTAAAATAAATGATATTATATTTACTCACGCTGGTATTTCTGAGGATTTTATTGCCTACGAGGGTTTTAATATTGAAAACATAAACAATAAAATGAGACAGTCTATCCCAAGACTTAAAGAGATAAGAAAGCTAAGGAGAGCGGGAACAACAAATAAATTTTATGAAGTTTATTTTGGTGGAAACAGCCTGATATGGTACCGCGGTTATTTTGAAGAAAGCTTAAAGGAAACTAATATCTTAAAAATATTAGAAATAGTAGATGCAAATCATATAGTTGTTGGGCATACCTCAAATGAGAGGGTTGTTCAATTATATAATGATAAAGTTATTGGCGTTGACTCAGGGCTTAAAAGAGGAAAGTATGGAGAATTATTTCTTATTAAAGACGATCAATTTTACCGAGCGACTTTGAGTGGAAAGTTAATTGAATTAAAATAATATTAATCAAAAAGAGAGCTTTTAAAAAATTCTATTTTTATTCCTGGGCATCCTGTTGCTGGAATAGAAAATAGTGGACCAAAAGCTGGTTTTTCTGAACTATTTGAAGGTAGGTGGACTATACTTACACCTAATAAAAAAATAAATGAAAAGGAAATTAAAAAAGTTTCTAATTTTTGGGAGTCTATGGGAAGTAAAGTTAAAATAATGTCAGACGAAGATCATGATAAAATATTAACTTTTACCAGTCACCTGCCTCACGTAATAGCATACAATATTGTAAAAACATCTATGTCCAATGATGAGAAAGTAAAAGGCGATATTATAAAATACAGTGCTGGAGGATTACGAGATTTTACCAGAATTGCTGCCTCCGACCCTATT
>Ga0208130_1001459_pt1 | contig 11434 bp, 10 predicted proteins | sample ETNtaG_31_FD_185771 | JGI IMG/M metagenome (GOLD analysis project Ga0208130, IMG submission 185771) | Marine microbial and viral communities from oxygen minimum zone, Eastern Pacific Ocean - ETNP201310SV78 (SPAdes) (version 2) | ecosystem: Environmental > Aquatic > Marine > Oceanic ...
TCCCAGATTGGCAACCATGGAAACTTCACCGCCCAATCTTGCCGCCGCGACAGCCTGATTTCCACCCTTACCCCCAGGATTCATGAAAAACTTATGGCCTATCAAAGTTTCTCCCGGTTTGGGCAGCTTCTTGGCCCCGACGACCATGTCTGTATTGATACTTCCAACCACAATGATCTGGTCTTTGATGCTTGTATTCATTGACAACATCCAATTACTATTCGCGTACTTTGTTAATTATGTACTGAGATAAAAAAAGCTCAAGCAGAAAGGAGTATTCAGTGATCCGATTCTTTCGATTAAAAAACTGCCTGTCCCTAGTCATTCTCCTTATTTTTCCTTTGCTTTCAGGTACCGTCCTTACTCAAGAGACCGTGACCTTATCAACTGATGTGCTGCGAGACAAAATTAAAGGGGGATGGGCCGCACAGACCATTGGCGTTACCTATGGCTTTCCGGTTGAATTTCGTTTTAACAGTGAAAGAGTGCCCGACGACCATGAGCTGAAATGGTACGACGGGCTTTTATATGAAACTTTCACTGAGAGACCAGGAGCCTATGACGACATCTATATGGATCTCTCCTTTGTGCAAGTTTTTGAAGATGAGGGCCTTGATGCGGCGGTTCAGTCTCTAGCAGAATCATTTGCGAATGCTGAATACAGCCTTTGGTTCGCGAATCAAGTTGCGAGATACAATATTCTAAATGGCCTGACTCCCCCAGATTCGGGCCATTGGCTAAACAACCCGGCCGCCGATGATATCGATTTTCAGATTGAGGCGGATTTTGCCGGCATGATGTCGCCCGGCATGGTTAACGCAGCGGTAGAGGTCAGCGACAAAGTTGGTCATATAATGAATTATGGTGACGGATGGTATGGAGGTGTTTTTATAGCCGCTATGTATTCACTCGCTTTCATTGAAAGTGATATCGAGACAATAGTCCAAAATGCAATAGATATCATTCCGGAGGAGAGCGACTTCCATAAGATAATCGATCACGTAATTGCCTTGCATACAGAAAACCCTGAAGACTGGAAGTTTGGCTGGAACGGCATAAACCGCGAATGGGCATCCACGGATCTTGGTCCAAGAGGAATGATGTCCCCATTTAATATTGATGCAAAAATAAATGCAGCCTGGGTGGTGCTCGGATTGCTCTATGGAGACGGAGACTTTTCAAAAACAGTTGAGATCGCCACACGAGCTGGCGATGATGCCGACTGTAACCCTGCATCGGCCATGGGTATTCTGGGAACTATTTACGGCTACGATGCGATTCCAAATTATTGGATGCAGGGACTTGGTGATGTAGAGGATCTCGATTTTGCGTACACGACGATTTCGCTAAATGAAGCCTACGAAATGTCATACCAGCATGCTTTGCAAATGATACGCAGACAGGGCGGATTGGTAAGCGACAGCAGTGTCACGATTCCTGTGCAGGAACCCCAAAAAGTGGCGTTCGAAGACTCTTTTGAAAATCACTTTGCAAAAGAACGCCGTCAACTTGGATCGAGCGACGGTTTAAATAGAGAGTTAATCGAGCTGAATGACTCTTTTAATTTCGATTTCAATGGCATCGGGTTCGCTCTGATGGGATCAGCGAGATCTGAAGATGGAGCCGAGGATTACGTATTTGAAGCTGAGCTTCATGTCGATGGTGAATTTATAGAAGCGGCAATCTGGCCCACTGACTTCGTCACGCGACGTTTTTATTTGTTTTGGAAATACGCGCTTAGTGACGGTGACCATGAAGTGGAAATTAGATTGACCAATCCCTCGGACAAAGCAAACGTGTTCCTGGATACAGTCATAGTCTATGGCGCCGAACCTAATTTAATTAACTAACACGATAACAATAAAATGAAAAATCAAATTACAAATTTCTGTATCTTCTTCTTAATAACGTTTTCTGCTTTGGTCAAAGCAGAACCCATTAAGTTGATTTTTGACACTGATATGGGCAACGACGTAGATGATGCGCTTGCGCTTGCGATGTTGCACTCCCTGGAGTCGAGGGGAGAGAGCGAATTACTGGCGATCACTTTAACCAAGGACAACGATGAGGTCGCTCCCTATGTCGATGCAATCAATACGTTTTATGGTCGCGGTGAAATTCCTATTGGGATCACAAACAGTGGCGTCACTCCAGAAAAGAGTCGCTTTACTGGCGTAACATTAGAGTCTGATGGTGGACAATATATCTACCCACACGATCTTCAGTTGGGAGATCCTGCGCCGAATGCGGTGCCTTTATTACGGGAAGTTCTCGCAAATCAGCCAGACCAGTCAGTGGTCATCGTTCAAGTTGGTTTTTCGACCAACCTTGCTCAACTATTGGATACCCGAGCTGACGAACACTCTGACCTTGAGGGGGTTGAGTTGATATCGAGGAAGGTAAAACATATTTCAATTATGGCTGGGACATTTACTCCGATTAATGATGAGACACACCTAGAATACAACATAGTGCAGGACATCCGCTCAGCTCAGAAACTCGCTGAGGAATGGCCGACGCCTATTTATTGGAGTGGATTTGAGGTTGGTCTCGCGATACGTTACCCAGCTGTCAGTATCGAGCAAGATTTTAGCTATGTGGACAGACACCCCATTCCAGAATCATATCAATCCTATGTTCCCACACCCCATGAACGTCCAACTTGGGACCTAACGAGCGTGCTATGGGCTATCAGAGAATCTCGCGGGTATTTCGGAATTTCAGAGGCTGGATTGGTAACCGTATTGGATGACGGCGAGACGACATTTACGGTTGATCCAGCGGGCAACCATTACTTTTTGATCGCGGACGAAACTCAGCGTGAAGTGGTTCGTGAACTATTTGCTGCCTTAGTCAGCGAACCACCAGATTAATTTATAATATTTTCTACGCTAAGAAGCTTTGTTCCTTTTTGATTTCACTGGTTCAATTTTACACTGAACTATGAACTATTAATTTAACAAAACTGCTATTGCTGTTCTGTTGGGTCCGCTCCATCGACAGGTGCGCCGGTCCCTGAAGAGCCAGCAAAAAGCCTACGACCGTCTGGGAAAGTAACTTCTCTCCCATTAGCTTTATTAGTGCCGTCTATTGCATGATAACCCTGCACTACCAACTCGATTCCAGGCAAGACCGAATCCTTTCTCCAGCCTCTGCGCACTAAAGCGCCAGGAGGCCCAGCTTCAATCATCCATACTTCTTCGTTACCATCCTCGCCAACAACTGCAAGATGGAGCCAAGCGTGTGGATTAATCCACTCCATCCTTACAACTTTACCTCGAAGATTAATGGGCTTTGTTGAGTCAAATTCGCCTGAAAAGGCATGATGCGCTTGAGTAGCCGATAGGGCTAGCAAAAGCATGCCCAAGCCACCAAGTAAACCTATTGTTAAACGCATTAGCATCGTCTCCCTAATGTTCATAGCATTCTAGTAGTTTCGATTCCCGGATTATTCCTGATATTCAGACTCCTCGGCCTCTCTAGCATCAATAGTTCGAGCAGCACTAAGAGTGTTAGTCATTCCGTAATTTCCCTCATGACAGGCGTATTCAACAAGCTCAATCTGGTTATCATCCTTTATAAAATTAAACATGCCAGTCCAAGGCTCGGTCCAAACTGCTGGGTCTTCAACCGTAAACTCATAGCGTAAAGTGTTTGGTCCAGTTCGAGTGAAACGCTGAGTTAACTTCATTTCAGGACTCGATCCTAGGTAAGAAGTTCGCCCATTAAGATTTCGCACCTCGACTACCAGCGTGTCGCCTTCCCAGCGCCCGTGTGAATCTCCCAACCACGTCTTTAACCCATCACCAAAACCTTCTCTTGGTTCAGTGGAAATAACTCTAGTTTCGTGGATCATTTCTTTCTGAATAGCAACATTACCCGGGCTTTGAAGAATCTGTAATCCATTGTTATAGATACTTGGCATCATCATACCAACCGGTCCTCGTGTGATGCATCGCACGTAAGTACCAAGGTCCTCTGGGGTTCTTGCTCGCTGCGGCGGAATTCGAGGAGGCGCATTGGCAACCAATTCTTTATATGCCGCCGTGGTTTCTGGCAGCTGACCGTTAGGAGGATCAATTACCATGGCGACCTGAGTAGAAGGTGCTGATGTAACATAACCCAACGTAGTGTCTCGCCACTCTCTATCGTATCCCCAAATACTGTTTAAGGTCCCACGTTCTCGGCGCGCGGCTGCCTCCTCAGGCGTTAACTCATCGGTACCCGCAACATCGATACCTCTCTGGAGAGGAATTCCGTGAGCGGCATCCGCAGTCCAAATACCCTGAATGTCGGGCTCTCCCCAAGGAGTTCGAGGAATTACATAAAGCTCTGTAGACTGAGCTTCCGCTGCAGCAAGCTCTTCCTCTATTCCTTCCCAGCCGGGCTCAACGATAGAAATCGTCACACCGTCAGGACCAAGAATGAAAGCTTGTCTTGAGGATGAGCGAGCATTATCGGGAACAGCCGGCTCCTGACGAAACTCAACACCCAGCCTGCTCATCTCCATAGAGACTTCATCAAAGCTTGCTACCTCAAAACCGATGTGATCAATCGTCCGACCCTGTGTGATTCCGGGCCGACCATCGGTGTACTCAGACGCAAGCACCCAGATACCATCAAAAGTCACACCATCCAACACTCCCTTTAAACGAGCACGCTCGCCCCCGAACACCTGACTGTAAAAGTTGAGTGCCTCACTTGGATCGACTGAGTTTAATTGAATGTGATGAAAACCCAACAGGTCTTCATCTTGAACTAATTCTATTTTGGTCCCCCAAGGGTCAGTGATGAAAGCGGTTTTATAGAGCCCGGGAATTTCACGAACAAGTGCACCATCATCGAAGCGAACCAATCTAACACCTGAGCCTCGGACGCCAACAGATTCCAACTCTGCCATCTTTGCATCCAGATCTGCTACAGAGAAGCCAATTCTATCTACCCCCGTTCCTTGACTACCCCCAACAGTCCGCCCTAAAAAGAACTCTATTTCAGTGTTTCCACAATTTACGGTGTCGTCTCTACCCGGTATCGCCTGACAATCTAGATGTTCTTCATACCAGCTAATAGCCTCACTGATATTAGACAAGGCGATTGTAATATGATGCGGCTTGGCCGCGAAAACGGCAGCGGAGAACGCACAGAGCAGCGCAGTAATAAAATAACTGCTCATCTTCCCAATCGTAAATATTGTTTCTTTAAAAATGGTACGACACTTCATGGCGCGAACCTCCTGACAGTAATTTTTTGTAAATCTCAGTTTAAATTAAATACTTGTTCTTCGATCTGGTTACTCTTCTTTTTTCATTAAATGTCCGTATAGAATTTCCTCTGAAAACTCGACACATTTATATTCAACTACTCGCGCGTTAGGTTCGAGTCTTCTATAGAGCGGCATTCGGATTTGCCAAGGCCGTGTAAACACGGTCGGATCTTCAATAGTAGCCTCGTACAATAATGCATCAGGGCTAATAGGCGTATATCGCTCGGTGACACGCAAAGCACTGCTCGCAAAATTACCCGCACGATCGAACCAAGCCTCCCCAAGAAAGCCTTGTGCCTCAACTACCAAAGTATTCCCTTCCCAATTCCCATAAGAGCGCCCCATCCAAGTATCTAATGGCGGCGCCTCAGGATTTTCCACATTCATATGAATAGTCCTATTTGCCTCAGCAAAGCCATACACAATCATGATCTTATCTGTACCTTGCAGAATCTGGAAAGGATAAGGAAGATAAGTAGCCCGCGGGACTCCCGGCAGATAACATTTAGTTTCTGGATCAGCTGTGGGTCGGCCTGCCCAATTCTCCTGCTTCTTTTCGAGCGCCCAATCTTGATACGGAATTTCTCCCCCTACAACAACACCCTGGCCCGGAGGAACCGAACCGATAGCACCCATTTCGGGTAAACCTGCGCTTGCTTCATGGTCCTGAAGGTCCCAATGTGCGGTGCCAATTGCCTGCCAGATGCCGTTTATATCGGGATTGCCGTCCCAGGCGGCTTCAGGTTGGAAGTCGCCAATTTCCTGGGAAATGGCCGAGGCACCTGCCAACAATGCAATAAGCAACAAGTTCAGTCTTATTGCAGTGGGCTTAATTTTTAATAACATTATCTAGCCCCTTCTAAGTAGTTGGTTAAAATAAAACGTTTAACTTTGCTCGATTTTCCCAGTTAGAATGTGGTCGGTCAAGAAAATAGACTCAAGGCACTATGTAATCTAGAGAGCGATTTAAGCAGAATGATCGAAACATCTGGAGTCTCCCGTCATATTAGTTACCACAGATATTTACGAGTATGTAAAAAATGCCAATAAAATATATATTTTCTCTAGCCTTGATCGTACTAATACTTATCGGATGCTCTGGGTTAAATTATGTAGACGTCCCATCCACTAACCAAAACAGTCGCGTGAACTACTTGGTTATCCATGCTACGTCCGCGCTTTTCCAGGAATCATTGAGTCTACTGAGCACACCTAACCAAAATCCGGTGAGTTCCCACTATCTGGTCCCCTACTCAGACGACCCAACCTATAAGAGGGATGATCTTCGTGTTTACAGGCTTGTATCCGAGGGAAGAAGGGCCTGGCATGCCGGTGTGAGCCAGTGGGGAGACGAAATAGCTTTAAATGACCGATCTATTGGCATAGAAATAGTCAATGACTTCAAATGTCAAAACGTTGATAATCTCAATGCAAATCCTGATTCCATCGAGTTGGAATGTTCCTTTCCTAGTTATCCAAAGAATCAAATTGATCTCGTTCTATCACTCATAAAAGAAATTTTGAAGAGACACCCTGAAATAGATCCTATCGATATCGTTGCACACTCGGACATCGCTCCAAACAGAAAATCTGATCCGGGTCCAAATTTCCCCTGGGAAGAATTTTACAACCACGGAATCGGCGCATGGTACGATATCAGTGATTTCAATGAGCAATTGAATAAGCTAAAAAAGCAATTGCCATCTGTTCTTGAGGTTCAATGCGCACTATCAATCTACGGATACCCTGTAGAGCTAACAGGAGTCCAAGATAGGCAGAGTCAATTTGCTGTAAGAGCGTTTCAACTCCATTTTAGACCTTCCAACTACACGGGTCTCATCGATGAAGAAACGACAGCGATTCTTTATGCACTAAACAAGAAATATCGATCTGAGCTAGTTGATAACAAAACGTCGTGCAAAAATAATAACGGTGAGTAAAATCAATAACCCAGGTACCGCCGCCGTCAACAAACCATTCCAACCAACCGAAGCCAGGAGCACTCCCGCCCCAAGAGAACCAAATCCCTGGAGACCAAAGACTATAAAGTCATTCACAGCCTGCACTCTGAATCTTTCAGACGAACGATAACATTGGGTTAAAAGAGTAGTACCTCCCAGGTATAGAAAATTCCATCCAATTCCTAAAAAAATTAAAGCCACCCAGTAGTCGATATAACCCGGCTCACCTGATCCTACAAATATACTTAAGGTCATCACCGCTAATCCAGACTTTATTACTCTGAAAACTCCTAGCTTTGATATCAAAAGACCACTAAAAAAAGAGGGCGCGTACATGGCCAATATATGACTTTGAAGCACCCGAGTTGTTGACTCTAGAGAATACCTTTCGATTTCATGCATACTCAGCGGGGTAGCTGTCATAATTAGGCTCATAATGCTGTAAGCCATCGCGGCTGATACTATCGCCAGGATTAATTTAGGTTGTTTAAAAATCGCCTGGGCGGGCCTAATTTCATCTTCACTAACCTCGGTAACTACATTCGTATCCCGATAAAATAAGAGAAGTATAAGAAAGGATATAGTCAACAAACCGGCTAATCCAAAGAACGAACCAACGTACAGAGGCAACCCATCCACAGCACTATATCTTTGCCCAACTTCGGGCCCTAAGAGGGCTGCAACAATACCTGCCAGCATCAAGATCGACAAACTCCTCGCGATCTTATCTTTCGGCACTGTCTCTGCAACAGCAAATCTAAATTGTTGCAAAAAAGCGATATAGTTACCGATCAAGAACGTGCCCAACACGAACAAATAAAAAGACTCATTCCATACAGCATAAGCGCAAAGTAGAGCAGCGAAGAATCCAAGAGCCGTCCCGATTAGGAATCCAATTTTTCTACCTACCCTAGACATGAGAATGCTTGCTGGTATCGCAGCACTGGCAAGGCCGACAATTTGAAAAGTTATTGGCAATGTCGCAAGGTCGTTCCGAGGAGCCAGCTGGGTACCAACTATACCACCCAGTAAAACGAGAATTGGTGCTGCAGTCAGACCAAATGACTGTGCCACTGTTAAAACGATCAAACTCTTATAGATTTTGACGATTGTATCTCTCTAGTCCCGAATCAACCCACTTAGATGCAAGTATCATCTGTGTGGGATTTATTGATTTCTATTTAATTAAATCCGCCGCGAAAAATAGCCCTTCCTCGATTGTATCCCTCGGGCATAGGAAGAACATCATTCTCATCTGCCCAAGTTTCATAGTCTGAGAGCATTTCAGCGAAAAGTTGAGGCTCGTCATTTATCAAGTCAGTCGTTTCGCCGGGATCGGTCTTGATATTATATAGGTGCCATTCAGTCTCGTTTTGCTCGAATCTGTTTATGACTATCTTATAGTCACCTTTAAAGAGCGCATTACTCCCTCCCAGCTCATAGCCTATTGGCTCAGTGGGCTGATGAATTTGATCCTCGTCTCCACTTAAATAATCTACAAAATTAGTACCGATGATTGGCTCAACTCCTTTACCATTAAAATTACCCTGGTGATCGGAGACTCCAGCAAGACTGAGAATCGTAGGAGCGAGATCAGTGACAAAGGTAAACTCATCAGTCAAATCCCCCCGCCGGTTTATGCCAGGTCCAGACATTATTAGAGGCACTCGCAACCCCCCCTCATTAGCATGAAACTTGTAATAAAGCAGTGGTGAATTCCCGATGGTTGCATTGCCTGGCCCAATCGCAACCCAAGAACCCTTCTCTCCCAAAGTTTCATAATCTGTATTGTAGCCAACACTATCAAACCAGTTTTTAAGCACGGAATTACCGTCAGAATCTAGTAAAGGGCTGCTCGCAGCACCATTATCAGAAGTAAAAATAAAAACCGTATTTTCATACTTCCCAACACCTTTCAAATACGACATCAATCGACCAATGTGAAAATCCATCGCCTCAACCATCCCCGCGTAGACTTCCATTCGTCGAGAATCATAGCGCTTCTGATCATCAGTCATACTATCCCAGTCAATGGTTCCTGGTGTAACTTTAATTTTACTCTCTGAAGGAATTACACCAGCAGCAATCGCCGCCTGCCGACGTTTTTCCCGCATCACAGACCACCCTTGATCGTAAACTCCAGCATATTTGTCAGAGTATTCTTTTGGCGCCTGCACTGGTATATGGACTGCTTGAAAAGGTATGTAAGCAAAAAATGGTTTATCACTATCTCCATTCGAATCAATAAATTCGATCGTTTTGTCGATAAAATACCTAGAAGAATAAAAATCATCCGGCAAGGTGTGCGGCAATCCATCAGCATACCAGCTTACATCATCATAGATCGGCAAATAGGTTCGCTGCTCCCAATTATCGGCTCCAGTATCAGCCATAGCTATAGTTCGATCAAAACCACGAGACGAAGGAAGGAGCGAAGGTGTGTGTCCTAAATGCCATTTCCCTGTCATATAAGTGTGATATCCACTTTCTTGTAACAAACTCGAGATAGTCACTACCTTGTCGTTAAGAACACCCTTATAGTGGTCGTATGCCATCTGTTCAGGTGGAATTGACTCAGGGATGTTAGGGACACCGTTACGATGACTATCCACTCCAGTCAAGAGCATCGCACGAGCTGGTCCGCAATTCTGCGCGGTATGGTAATTGGTGAATGACAGACCCTCCGCAGCCAATTGAGCGATACTCGGTGTATTAATCTCGCTCCCATACGGCGAAATGTCTGTGTAGCCCAAATCATCGGCCAGAATCAAAACCACGTTGGGTCGTTCCGCGGCCTTTGAAAAATTAACAAGAAGTAAAAAAAGAACAGCAAAAAATATGCTGTCTAAGCCAATTCTAAATCGTAAACTCATGCTCCCCCCGAACACAAAACTGTGTCAGTCGATATCGAAATCCTTAATCTGATTTTGTCGCGACAAAGTTAGCCAGAGCCATTCCAGCCAAATCAGCCGTTCCTTTTATTGAACCGTCATCTTGCAAACGACCCTCATAAATTATCGGCCCTAAATCTAAATTGAGTTGGAAGTCTAGCTCACCATCGACAATAGTACCGACGAAATCAACTGTGCCGAATCGCTGCCCAACATAAGTACCTTCAATTTCCTCGTCATTCTGCCGGATCGTTGCGACTGCGCTACCAGACTGGCCCTGTACATTTAGAGAAAAATTCCATTCTCCGGATATATCACCCATCGCTAGACGTGCGCTAACCAAAGAGGACAAGACAATTAAGACTTTGATCAAAGGAAATGCTAGATTTTTAAACATAGAAATCATACCACTTAAATTTTTAATACTTATTGCTGTAACTCTATCACAACCTGGTCGCTTCTGAACCTAATAAACCATGGAACTGCTAAGTTTTAGCGAAACTCATTATTCTTCGCACATCAAGTTAAGAATAAGTTATGATGGCACCTCGGAATTACATGATCTGCCGACCGTAAAGGCATATAGATATACAATACCTCAAATTCAAAGACCGTCGCTTACGCTTATGAGCAATAATAGTTTAGATGCCAGCAAGTGTTTTGTCTGTGGCCCAGAAAACAATATCGGATTGAAACTTAAGTTCAGGTTAGATGGCGACATCTGCCGCTCTGAATTTACTCCAAAAGTTGAACACTGTGGATATGATGACGTAACGCATGGTGGAATTATTTTCAGTGTTCTAGATGACGTAATGGCCAACTGGATATATTTGAAGGGCATCCGAGCCTACACAGCGAAATGTGATATTCGATACAAGGATAACCTTAAGATTGGCACAAAAGTTAATGTCGAAGGTCAATGCATAAAGCGGCGAAACCGACTCATCTTGATGGAAGGTAAGATGGTCAGAGAGGATACTGGCGACACGATTGCGGAGACTCAGGCCAGCTTTATGATCGATAATACCTGAAGTCTCATAATCATAAGAATTCCGCTAACCGCCCTATTCCGTTCTTATAAAGCTGTTAGTCTCACCCGTTTTATAGTCTCCCTCGTCCGGATTATCCTCCCGAAATTTTTCTATAAATTCTGCCATCGCGTTCGGGTCAACTACGTTTTTTTCAAACCAGTCAACAAATTCCTGATCCCGAACAGTCTTCCAAAAACTCCAAAGGCGCGCTCCTGTTGGTGATCTAAAAATTCCGGTCCTAAGCATATGAACCCTCATATCCAGATGTTTTTTCTCTACCAAGCCCTG
>Ga0208130_1001463_pt1 | contig 11418 bp, 9 predicted proteins | sample ETNtaG_31_FD_185771 | JGI IMG/M metagenome (GOLD analysis project Ga0208130, IMG submission 185771) | Marine microbial and viral communities from oxygen minimum zone, Eastern Pacific Ocean - ETNP201310SV78 (SPAdes) (version 2) | ecosystem: Environmental > Aquatic > Marine > Oceanic ...
TATAAAGAAACCAAATATATTTCGTAGCAATGCACCCAAAAATGAACTTGGGATGACATACACAGATTATGAAGGTGCTATGTCAACACTGTGTGCGGGATGCGGCCATGATTCAATTACAGGGGCAATCATTCAATCAGTATTTGATCTGAATATTCCTCCACATAGAATGATTAAAATGAGTGGAATTGGATGCTCCTCAAAAACACCCGCTTATTTTGCAAATCAATCACACGGATTTAATTCTGTTCATGGCAGAATGCCTTCCGTTGCCACTGGAGCAAATGCTGCCAACAGAGAGTTATTTTGTATTGGTGTTTCGGGTGATGGTGATACTTTATCAATTGGTATGGGCCAGTTCTCTCATGCAATAAGAAGAAATGTAAACATGCTTTACATCATAGAAAACAATGGAGTTTATGGCTTAACCAAAGGCCAATTTTCTGCTTCAGCAGATGTTGGATCAACTGCGAAAAAAGGAGAAGCCAACAAACAAGTTCCAATTGATCCTTGTCAAGTTGCTATTGCACTTGGAGCCACTTTTGTGGCCAGAAGTTTTTCTGGGGATAAAGATCAGCTGATACCACTTCTTAAGGCTGGTCTAATGCATAAAGGATTTGCAATGGTTGATGTAATATCACCTTGTGTCACATTCAATGATCATGAGGGCTCAACTAAGAGTTATATGAGCACACGGGAGTCTAAGCGAGAGGCTGTTTATACAGATTACATTGCGCCATTTAATGAAATTGAGGTGAATTATGAAAAAGGTTCGAGTATCGAGGTCGATCTTCATGATGGTGGAAGGGTGATACTCCGTAAGACCGATGAATCATACTCTCCCCAATCACGTGGTGATTCTGTCAAGAATATCAGGGCCGCTTCGGAAGATGGTGAATTATTAACTGGTTTACTATATATCGATGAATCACAGCATGATTTCACTGACACTGAGAACATGATTGATAGCCCACTTAATTCGATAGAACATAAAACACTTTGCCCAGGCAAGAAAGCATTGAAGAATTTGCTAGACAGTTATAGGTAATCCAATAGAATGATGCGAGTGCATCATCCTACTCTCAATAATATTTTTCTCATTAAGTCTCTGATCCTAACACTGATCTTTTTTCCTGCCACATTTGTATTTGGGCAAGATACATTAGATGAACTGATGAATTCGCATGGAGTCCCAGAAAGCAAGTTGAGTATAATTCTAGAAGATATAGAATCTGATACTCGCTTGATTGAGATCAATCCAAAGAGATCAAGGAGCCCAGGTTCTGTCACAAAAATTTTTACCGCATTTTCTGCATTGGATGTCCTTGGTGAGGATTTCCAATGGAAAACCGAGGCCTATATTGAGCAGAAAGCAAAAAACAAAAAGAAAATTGATCGCCTTTTAATCAAAGGTGGCGGAGATCCCAGTTTTTCAATAGACGATCTTGAAGATTTGATAAAAAAAATAAGGTCAAAAGGGATAGAAGAGATTTCTGAGGGCATATACTTTGATCTTACATTTTTTAAGCAACGAAAAAAATCCACTGGTTCATTTGATCAAAGCCCCTTGCGACCATATAACAGCATGCATTCCGCCTTGATTGTGAATTCAAATAGACTGGATTTAAAATTCAATCTTAACCCTGAAAAGAAAAAGGTAGATATATCTCCAATCTTTTTACCAGATGGCGTAATAATCAAGAACAATTTATCGATTGGTACAGGTAATTGCAGTGATTTTAGATCACAGGTTGCTTTTAGAGAGCAGTACCGAAAAAAACTCCTCACCATCATAGTTGAAGGTGAGTATCCATCAGGGTGTGTAGAAAGAAATCATGATTTAGCAATCACCAAAACCGAACATTATTTTTTCGGAGCCTTTAAGAAACTATGGGTGGATTCAGGTGGAAAAATCAGTGGTTATTTCAAAAAACATAATAAAAACTCAAAAGATATATTAATCGCCCAAATACTGTCAGATGATTTAAGTAGCGCAGTAAGATTGATGCTAAAAGAAAGTGATAATTTAACTGCAAGAAATATTTTTTTAAGTCTGGGGTATGAATCAAATAGAAAAGAATTTCGTCCCATGAGAAGACTGTCATATGAGTCAATGAAGAAAAATAATATACATTGGCACTACAGAAATTTTATTGAGAATGGGTCAGGTCTTTCAAGAAAAACAAAGATTAAGCCCGAATCAGTAATAAGTCTGATTCAGAGAATAGATGAAGACGATAAATTTTCAGAAATAGAATCTATGCTTCCAGTCTCAGGGATTGACGGTACTTTAAAAAATATTTATCGATCGGAAACATTGCGAGGCCAAATGAGACTCAAGACTGGTACCCTAAATGGAGTGAGATGTTTGGCTGGTTTCATAACATCAAAAACAGGGAAGAAATATCGATTTGTATTCATGCATAATAATTATGACGAATATGATTACAGCCTTCGATTATTTACAACTGAACTTTTGGAAAAGATCGTCAAAGACGAGATCAGTTAGCTCGATTGGTGGTTACTTTAAATCTCCAAATAACCAGCACAGTTAAGATGATTGAGTATATCAGAGGCTCAATTTCGATCACCTTGGCTTGCCAATAAAAATGCCAGACACCTAAGATGGTTGCAGTATATACAAGGCCACTGATTGTAGATCTATTTTGATTGAACCAAGCCTCTAATTTTTTAAATGAGACGGAGGCCACACCCAACAAGCATAAAAAACCACCCCAGCCCACTATCAAATATGGTGTTTCGATGATATCAACAATGATTACTGCAAGATCACCAGCTTGATCAATGATTGCATAGGATAGAAAGTGATTCAGTACGTAAAAGAATGCCATTAAGCCAACAGGTTTTCCTAGTTTTGCAATCGATCGATTACCTGAGTAATAAGCAATCGGTGTGATCAATAGAGTTAGCATCAAAAAGCGAATCCCCCATAATCCCGTTTCATGAATAATAGCCTCTATAGGATTTGCACCCAATCCTGAGAGGTATCCGATTGACTTTAAAGATAGCAGGACGAATGGGATCAGCATCAATAAAACAACCAAAGGGGCTCTGATGGCATTCATCATATTGAATACCTTAGTAATATTTCCTCAGATTTAGGCCCGTGTATAAATCAGCCACTTCTTCTGCATATCCGTTGAATGGAAGCGTGGGTTGTTTTGCACCAAAGAAACCCGTGCCTATTCTCCGCTCTCTTGCTTGACTCCATCTAGGATGATCTACCAATGGATTGACATTGGCATAAAACCCATATTCCTGAGGCGCAGAAATATTCCAGCTTGTTTTTGGTTGTCGCTCCTGAAATCGGATTTTGTTAATGGATTTAATGCTTTTGAAGCCATATTTCCATGGAATGACGAGCCGCATTGGAGCTCCATTTTGATTGAGAAGTTCCTTTCCATAGATTCCAACTGCCATCAGAGTAAGAGGGTGCATGGCTTCCTGAATGGTTAAGCCTTCTACATATGGCCAACGAAGAATTCTTCTCCTCTGTCCAGGCATTTGATCTGGTCGATAAACAGTTTCAAATGCGACATATTTGGCAGACGATAGAGGCTCGAACTTTTTGAGTATTGAGGACAGCGGTACGCCAACCCATGGAACTACCATTGACCAAGCCTCAACACAACGCAAACGATAAATTCGTTCTTCAAGCTGATTGAAATCAATCAGGTCTTCTAGGTCGAATGTTCCAGTTATATTGGCTTCTCCTGATACTTCAACACTCCATGGTTTGGGTTCGAACATTCCACTGTTCAAATAGGGATCACTTTTCTGCATCCCAAATTCGTAGAAGTTGTTATAAGTGGTAATATCTGAGTAGCTGTTTGGGGCCTCTGTTGTTGAATACTTTTCATTTTTTATTGATTGCAGTGAATCAACCATTTGGTCTTGCCCCGAGCTTGATTCACTCAGTCCAAGGCCTAGAGAGAATAAACCAACTGATTGAATAAGCTTTCGTCTGTTTAGATAGTTAGATTCTGATGTAATTTCAGATGAAGGTATCTTTATTTTTGTTTCTTTTATTTTCATTATCATTAAATGCAGTTTATCTGATTCATAGATAGACTCCAACATGCTCTGATGAGACAATCAGTTCATGTTTTTAAGCCGTAATATAATCATTTCGTTGACACTTGTTGTAATGGTTTTCTTATTGAGTGCCTGCAGTTCTCCAAAAGAAGAAAATGATCTTTACATGACCGTTGGAGGAACTGGTATACCCAATACTGTTGGCGTGAAGCACTTTTATGATTTTGAACAGACGGTTAAAGAGAAGCTTCCAGCAATAGAAACAAAGATGTTGGTTTATGGTCAGCTTGGATCAGAAGAAAATCTGGTGTCGGGTTTAAGAAGAAATCGAGTTCAGTTTGCGAACTTATCAGCAATTATTGTTTCAACATTGGTCCCTGAAACAGCACTGCTATATGCTCCTTATCTTTTTGATAGCCCCGAAGAAGCCGATTATATATATGACAATTATCTCACCCCAATTTTTACAGAAATGCTCGATCAGAAAGGCCTAAAATTTTTTGCTTGGAGTGAAATTGGATTTCATCATGTCTATTCAAAATCGCCTGTTTTAAAACCCGATGATTTGAAGGGAGTTCGTTACCGTGTTTCAGCCAGTCTGAGCTCGAGGTACTTTGCTGAGGCCATAGGAGCTGACTTGATTCCCATGGGTTATGGAGAGATAGTCCAATCATTGCAAACTGACCTGATTACAGCGGGTGATAACTCCATTGCCCTATATGTCAAAACAGGAAAAGAACAAGAAGCACCTCATTACACGTTGACTCAACATTCACTGGGTATGTCAGTCATGGTGGCTGGCAAAGAGTGGTGGAATAACTTAACCCCAGAACAGCAGAAAGCCATTGAAAGCTCATGGCCTGATCCAAAAAAAGCAAGGCTGGAATTAAGGGAAGAAGAGGCTGGAAACCTAAAAAATGCAGAAACCATGGGAATCAAAGTTTACCGTTTATCGAAGGATGAAAGAGCGCTTTGGAAGTCGACAACCATTGGTCAGGCAGAGCGATTAGCAAAGGAAATTGGTGGCCGCTCAGAAGAAGTCCTTTCTTTGATTATCGAGGGGAAACAAGATTATCAGAGTCTTTTAAGTAAATAAGCCTCATGAGGCTGCCCAAAAATTTTTTCAATCTTGTAAGAGTCATTCTTGCAATTTCACTCGCAGGTGTTGTAGCAGGCATTAACTTACCGCTCAGCACTTTAACCCTAAAACATTGGGGTATCAGCTCCTCAGTCATTGGTTTAGCGGCCTCAATGATGGGCTTGTCTGCAGCTGTCACCACGCCTTTTTTGCCCAGAATGGTAAACCTTTTTGGTCAAATACCAGTTCTGAGAGTTTCATTGGTTACGTTGCCTCTAGCAATACTTGCGCTGCCTATATTTCAGAATCTCTATGCCTGGTTTCTTTTGCGATTCATCATTGGATTGGCTGCAACAGTTATTTGGGTCTTGAGTGAAATATGGATCAATTCATTTGCTGAAGACAGAACCCGTGGCAGGATCATTGCAATCTATACAAGTCTCCTCTCTCTTGGATTTATATCCGGTGTTTTAATTATGTCATTCACATCAGTGGAGACATTTGGTGGATTTTATATTTCTGCTTTATTGGCAACTGTCGTGGCACTTCCTTTATGGTCCATGAAAGACATTGGAGATTTTGAGGCCCCTAAAAATATCTCTTTTTCAAAATATCTTTTTTCTTCACCTATTCTCATGGGCTCAAGTTGGATGATGGGATTTCTTTATGCTGCAAGCGCAGGATTGCTGCCGGTTTTTGCATTGCCTTATGTAAATGAAGACTATACTGCAGCATCGAGAACAGTAGCTTGGCTGGCCACAGGTGAATTGATGCTTCCGTTATTAGTTGGATGGTTGGCAGATAAGTACGATAAAAGAAAATTAATGATTTTATTGACCTCTATTGCAATTGTGACCTTGTTTCTGATCCCAATATTTTTCCATCTACCATTGCTCAGGATTTTATTGCTATTCCTGCTTGGCGGCGTGACGATGGGATTCTATGTACTTGGATTAACCATGCTCGGAGAACAGTACAAGGGCCAGATTCTTGTCTCAGCCAATGCGAGTTTTATTTTCTTTTTATCAATCGGAGAAATATTGGGCCCGCCAATTATTGGTCGAGCCATGGATTTGTTTGGAAACAGTGCATTTGGATGGGCAATGGGTGTGATAAGTCTCTTGTTTTTATCAGTATTTTATTTCACCAGAAGTTTAATCAACCGCAAGCAGTCAGAAAGCCTTTAGCCAATTGGATTTTCCAAAGGCGTATCAGATTCCTCTTCTATTGTCCCTGTATCATCGTCTCCAGTTTTTTCTTGTTCGATATCTAGTAGTCGAACATTGTATTCGTGGCGAATGTTGAGCCCCCCGGTCAATTGGGGCTCCGCATTGACATATTTTGGTCTGTAAACAACCTTATTAATCACCTTAATCGCTTCATTATCTATGATGCCTTCAGGAGTTGACTCTATGACTTCTATATTGATCGTTTGACCATTTGAATCCACATCATACTTTAGAGCAATTGAGCCTGGCATGGTCTCTCCAATTTCTTCGCCGATGGGTGGAAGAGGATACGTTTTTGGTATTTGAACATTTCTGACACGAACCGGCTCAGAAAATCTATCCTCAATTATCTCCCTCATTGTTTGATCATCATTGATGAGCATCCAGCATTCTAAATAAGCTTTTCTGGCAGATTGTATTCTCCCGAAACTAATATACGTATCACCTAGATCAAGAAGAACCTCGAACTTAAGGTTTAGATCCGGATTCTCCATGAGATCGATTACTTCAATTGCATCTTTAAGCGGATTAACGCTTTGAAATATATCCATTCCTTCTCTTCTATGAGAGAAGGACAGGTTTTTGTAGGTTTCAACCAAAGATGCTATGTCTCCATTCATCCTCGACTCTTGGCGATTGAGAAGTTCTTTGTGTATTTCCCTTTCGGAATATACTTGCCCAGTTCTTTTGTACCAATTCGCCAGTTTATTGAGTGATTCATCGACTTGAGGATTTTCTATCCCGAAGTATTTCTTACTGATGAAGACTTGAAAAGATTGGTGATGATTGGCTTTCTCTACATCTCTAATTCCAACATAACTCTCTGTGAGGCTGTCATGAATTTTAATTTGATCAAGATTATACAGACCATTGTTCACATGATTGACTCTAAGCGCTCTGTCAAGAACTTTGATGGCATCCTCATACTGCCCAAACTGGTTGAGTGTAAGTGCTATACCATAGAGGGGTGAGCTGAGCTCAGGTGAGATGATATTTCTATTTAACTCAATGAGTTGAATGCATTCATTGAAGATTTCTTGTGCCAATTCATAATCCTCAATCATATAGTAAACACTGCCCAGATTATTAAGAGGGGTTATGAGTCGGTAGCTTTTTTCTCCAAAGATTTCTTTTGTGAGGGCGACAATTTCTTTTGCTGGCCTTAAGCTTTGAAGATAGAGTTTTTGATCATATAGCTCAATAAATTCAGTTTGATATTTTTTTCTCAGCTCTGCTTTTTCTAGATCCTGACTCTCTTGAGAAAAAGCAGGATCAAAACCATTGATTATCAGCACTATTGCTAACGAGAGATTGATATAGATATTTTTTAAGCCAGAATTCAAGTTTTATGCGAATAGATTATTTAATATTAATTTAACATAATTATTCTCGTTTAATATGAGGGGTGGATTCTTTAATGTTGAAAATTGCTGAAAATCATTTCGTAAATGGAAATAAAGTCAAACCACCATATCCTGAAAATCACAACACGTTGATCATTGGTATGGGTTGCTTCTGGGGAGCGGAGAGGATGTTCTGGCAACAACAAGGTGTGTATTCAACAAGTGTTGGCTATTCAGCTGGAAAAACAATTGACCCAACATATCGAGAGGTCTGTTCTGGGACAACTGACCATGCAGAAGTGGTTCTTGTTGTCTATGATAATCAGACTATCAATTTGAATTCTCTTCTCACAATTTTCTGGGAAGGGCATGATCCTACTCAATTCATGAGGCAAGGAAATGATGTGGGCAGCCAGTATCGTTCCATTGTTTTTTATGATGATGATGAGACTCATAGAAAAATAAAATCTTCTCGTGATCAATATCAGAAAGAATTATCTAAGGTCGGTTATGGAAACATTGTCACAGAAATAAAAGCCTCAGAAGAATTTTTTTATGCTGAAGATTATCATCAACAGTATCTGGCGAAAAATCCGGATGGATATTGTGGATTGGGTGGAACTGGCATCAAATGCAATTCTGATTAGATTTTATTAAATATGAAGAAAACATGAGGTTTCTGTACTTCGCATAACAGTGTTACAAATTGTATCTTACAATGCTTTTTCAAAGTGAACTCTATACAATAATCAAGCAAATTTAGGTTAGGTAAAAAATGACAAGAAATAAAAAAATCATCGCTGCAATTATCGCAGTAATAATATTGTCATCATTTCTATTTGGAGGTGAGGAAAAGCCGATCAAGGTATTGTCAGTAAAGCCAGAGATTCGTAGTGTTGAAAAAACTGTTTCTAATACACGTGCAGGAACCATTGATGCTTGTAGAAGATCAAAAATGTCCCCCGCAGCAGCAGGCCAAATATCTGTTCTCCATGTAGAGGAGGGTGACTCTGTGAGTAAAGGGGATGTCTTGCTAGAACTCTGGAACAAAGAGACGAAGGCAAGAGTAAAGGCTTCTGAGAGATCAGCAGAACAGGCTTGTGTTGTTTCAGCAAAAGCAGAAAGAGATGCCAGCCGAGCAAATGAGTTGTTCACAAAGGGGCTGACATCAGAGGAAGCAAAAGAGGCAGCTGTAGCAAACGCTGAGGCATTGATGGCCGCATGTAATGCCATGAATGCTCAAGTCGAAGTCACAAAGGCATCATTAGAACGAACGATGCTGATCGCACCCTTTGATGGAGTTGTCGCCGAGATTGAAGGAAAACTAGGAGAATATGTCACTCCATCACCAGTAGGGGTTGCCACAAAACCAACCTTGGATCTGATCGATAGTTCCTGTCTATATATCAAGGCACCGATTGATGAAATCGATGCCCCAGACGTCAGGTCCGGAATGAGTGCAAAAATTACAATGGATGCTTTTGGAGAGGAAGAATTCCCTGCTACAGTCAGTCGAGTTGCTCCTTATGTATTGGATCTAGAAAGACAAGCGAGAACAGTAGAGATTGAGGCCACCTTTGATGACCCACAAAATTACCTGCTCCCTGGATACAGTGCAGACGTGACAGTCATCATTGATACGAGCGAAGAAACAATAGGCCTTCCCACACAGGCAATCATGAGAGGGGACAATGTCTATGTCATAGGTGATGACAATACAATTGAAAAGAGACAACTGGAAACCGGTTTATCGAACTGGCAGTTCACAGAAATCCTGAGTGGATTAGGCCTAGAAGATAGAGTTGTTCTTTCAGTTGATAGGGCAGGTGTTAAAGATGGGGCAACAGTCGAAATAGAGAAATCCGATGAGGATAAAGAAGAATCTAAAAGAGTTTCTGAAGAATAATTCCTTGTCATGATTCGCCTTGAGAAACTGAGCAGAGAGTTCCAGGTAGGAAATCAAGTTGTTCATGCACTTGATGAAGTAGACCTTCAAATCAATGAGAATGAGTACGTTTCTATCATGGGTGTTTCAGGATCAGGTAAGTCAACTCTTCTCAATATTCTTGGACTTTTGGATACCCCGACATCTGGTGATTATATTCTCTCTGGCATTAATACATCAAAGATGGATGATGATGAAATGGCAGGCATTCGTTCAACAAAGATTGGTTTTGTATTTCAATCTTTTCATTTGATTCCAAGGTTGACAGCATTTGAGAACATTGAGATGCCAATGATTCTCTCAGGCATTAATCCAAAAGAGCGCATGAAGAAAGTGAATGTTGCACTCGAGAGAGTGGGTCTAACCGATCGTTCCGATCACAGGCCAGAGCAACTATCTGGTGGACAAAGACAAAGAGTTGCGATTGCGAGATCCATTGTGATGGAGCCCGATGTTCTTCTGGCAGATGAGCCAACAGGAAATCTTGATACAACCTCGGGCAAAGAGGTTGTAAAGTTAATCGAAGAGCTTAATTTAGCTGGTCTTACATTGATTGTGGTGACACATGACAGAGAAATGGGTGAGCGATCCAATCGCTTGATTGAGCTAAGAGATGGGAAAATAATCAATGATCAGAGTCAAAAATAATCATGCGAATTAAAGACATACTTTTCTTGGCATATACGACATTGATCAGATATCCGCTTCGAACAATCATGTTGTTGATTGCTACTTCAATCGGTGTAATGGCTGTGATTCTACTTACAGCAGTTGGCGAGGGGGCAAGAGATTATATTACCGGAGAGTTTAGAAGTCTTGGCACAAATCTTCTGATCGTGTCTCCAGGTCGAAATGAAACTTCAGGCGGAGGTGTTCTAGATCTTGGTGGACTCTCACCAAGACCATTGACGATTGAGGATGCACAGAGCTTGACTCAGATCGATGACATCAGGCGCATCGCACCTGTTGTAATGGGCGAGGCATCGGCACAATATGATGGGTTGGAAAGGGCTGCGCCAATCATTGGAACAACACCAGAATTTTCGGGTATTCGTCAATGGGAGATGGAATCAGGAAGCTTTTTACCTGGTGTCACCATGAGATATTCCCCTCCCGTTTGTGCGATTGGGAAAGAGGTCAAATCAGAATTATTTGGTGATGAAGTTGCTGTCGGAGAATGGATGCGAATTGGTGATAGAAGATGTCGTGTCTCAGGAGTGATTGCCGAGGAGGGCAGAACCGTTGGTCTTGATGTTCAAAAAATTGTAGTTATACCAGTTGCTTTGGGCACCGCATTATTCAATCGCGATTCTCTTTATAGAATCATAGTTGATGTCAGAGATACCAGTCGAATGGATCAAACAAAGCAAAGTATTCTTTCAATCATTAAAAGGCGTCATCAAAACAAAGAGGACATCACAGTAATTAAGCAGGACACAGTGCTCCAGTCATTTGACAATATCTTCAATGTGTTGACGATGGCACTGGGTTCAATTGCTTCGGTCAGTTTATTCGTTGCAGGAATTTTGATCATGAATGTCATGCTGGTTGCGGTTTCTCAAAGACAAGCAGAGATTGGTTTACTGAAAGCGATCGGGGCTAAGAATAAGCAGATCAATAATCTTTTCGTTGTAGAGGCAATTATGCTATCAGGATCAGGAGCCATACTGGGACTGATCCTTGGTCATACAATTACACAGATATTGAAAATTGCATTTCCAACATTTAATTTCTTACCGCCCATGTGGGCATCTTATGTTTCTCTTC
>Ga0208130_1001465_pt1 | contig 11416 bp, 19 predicted proteins | sample ETNtaG_31_FD_185771 | JGI IMG/M metagenome (GOLD analysis project Ga0208130, IMG submission 185771) | Marine microbial and viral communities from oxygen minimum zone, Eastern Pacific Ocean - ETNP201310SV78 (SPAdes) (version 2) | ecosystem: Environmental > Aquatic > Marine > Oceanic ...
GGCATTGAAGTGAGGTGAAGAAGAATGAGTCGAATTTCAGGTAAGCCACAATCCGGATACACTCAACTGCTTGAGGGTTCTAATTTAGCTACTGCACGTGCAGTAAATCTAGACATCCACCACAAGCACTGCTACCAAATTGCCAAGTTCATTCGCGGAATGAATGCTGTCGATGCTATCGAATACCTGGAGAAGGTAATGGACAAGAAGGAAGCAATTCCTTACACTCGAAGATCTAGGAAAGGAAAGGGTGGAAACACCATGGCTGGTCACCGAAAAGGAAAGATGGGTCCAGGGCGCTATCCATACAAGGCATCGCGAGAATTCGTCAAACTGATTAACAGTGCTATGGAAAACGCCCGCCAGCGCTACGATACAATCGATGCTGAAGATATGGTGATCACTCACTGTGCGGCACACCGAGGTCAAGTACACACTGGTTGGAAACCTCGCGCGCAAGGGCGTGCTACACCCAAGAATCACTACCAAGTCAATCTCGAGGTTTTCCTAGAGCACTTCGGCGATGAAGAAGGAGAGGAAGACGAATTCTGAGGTGAATATGATGAGTAAAGTAAACACAATTCGAAACATCGTTCACCGCAATATAGAGCGCCAATTAGTCCGAGAGTATCTTCTAAAGGAGACCGAGCGGGCTGGATTTGGTGGCCTTGAATTCAACCGAACTCCTGATGGGACTAAGGTCACTTTACAAGCCGAACAAGTCGGCCGGGTAATCGGTCGAAGAGGTAAGGTTATTCATGAATTACAGCGCAGATTGCAAAATGATTTCAATCTGGAGAAACCTCGTCTTGAGGTTAACGAAATCGAAGAACCCCGTCTAAATGCACAGGTAATGGCAAGCAGACTAGCATCATCTCTTGAGAGAGGTTGGTTCTTCCGCCGAGCAGGTCATAGTACTTCTCAGAATATTATGGACGCTGGTGCTCGTGGTTGTTTGATTATACTCTCAGGAAAGATTTCTGGAGCACGCCACAGGGTTGAGAAATTCCAGAAAGGCCACATTAAATTCTGTGGTGAAACTGCTATCCAGTTAATGGATGAAGGATTTTCTACAGCAGTCAAGAAACTAGGGACAATTGGTTGTACTGTAAGAATCATGAGACCTGGGGTAAAATTACCGCATGAAATATCTATTCAAGACAGACAAGAATCGGGCTTAGGCCCAATAGAAGAGGTATCCATGCTGGAGATACCAGACGAGGATCAAGAATTATCTGCTCAGGTAGAAGAGACTGAAGTTGCCGACACCGAAGAAGTCGTCGACAGTGTAGTCGAAAAGATGGCAGAGATGGAAACCGAAACTACTGAAGAATCAATAGATGCACAAGAGGAGGAGTGAAAATGGCACATATCAAGTCTAGAGATATTGACCAGATGAACCCTGAACAACGCGAGCGTCGTCTCGCCGAACTAAGGGAAGAACTTCTCCAATTACGTGCTCAGCAAGCTCTTGGGGGTTCATCATCTGATGCGGGCGCCTACAAACAAACACGAAGGAGCATTGCACGTCTTTTGACGAAGATGTCTGAGGAGAGTAAGGAGTAGACTCAAATGGCAGGCATTTGCAATCTATGTGGTCTACCCGATGAACTATGCATCTGCCAAGAAATAGCAAAAGAACAACAGAAAGCAATCATTTCAACAGTAAGAAGGAGGTATGGAAAGATGGTAACAATGGTAGAAGGAATCGATGATTCTGCTATCGATATTGGGAAACTTGCAAAGTTGCTGAAGAGCGCTTGTGCTAGTGGTGGTACCGTAAAGGGCCGCACCATCGAACTCCAAGGCGAGCACAAGAAGCGTGTAGCAAAGGTACTCGAACAAAATGGCTACCAAGTGGAGGTGCGCTGAATGAGTATCATGCATGCAGCTTGGTTGGCTCGAGATATCGAAGTTGTTCGAAGCCGAGATCCAAGTCTGATTGGAGTAAGTGGGATGATAGTTGAAGAAACCCGTAGAACTCTAAGAGTTAGGACACTTAGCGGAGAAGTTACTCTTCCTAAGGATGTAATCACATTCACAATCGATTCAGAGGAGGTCGAAATCGATGGCGCTGCCGTCACACAAAGGCCTGAGGATCGCATTAACCGAAGATATAGGAGGAACTGAAAATGAAAGATATTGGAGTAGACGTCCGTGCCCCTGTTGGCGAATGGGATGGTGACCAAAATTGCCCATTCTACGGTAGTCTCAGGCTACGTGGACAAATCATTGAAGGAACCGTGTCATCTATTGGAATGAGTAATTCGATTATTGTTCAGCGCGAGGTCACTCGATACATGAAGAAATACGAGCGCTATGAGAAGAGAACTCGCAGATATGCTGCACACTTACCATCTTGTATTGGCGAGGTTGAAAGTGGCGAGACGGTCCGAATAATGGAGTGTAGACCACTTTCCAAAACTGTCAAATTTTGTGTAATTGAGAAGGGGGGTTCTGAATGAGAGGAGTAGCAGGTAGGGCAACGGCCGGATTGCCTAGTATGGCTAGGATGGATTGCGTTGACAATACCGGAGCTAAGGTAGTTCAACTGATTACGGTCTTGAAGAAGGGTGGCGTTGCTCGCCGATATCCTTCTGCAGGAGTTGGAGACATGATTCGTGTCACCGTCCGCCGTGGTACGCCAGAGACTCGCCGTCAAATCTTCAATGCGGTTATCGTGCGCCAAAAGAGACCATTCCGTCGAGTTGATGGAACTTGGGTACAATTCGAAGACAATGCTTGCGTCATTACGAATGAGCGAGGCGATGTCAAAGGGTCCGATATCAAGGGACCAGTAAGCCGAGAAGCGGCTGAGCGATGGCCGAGGATTGCCGCTACGGCAAAGCAGATTGTGTGAGGTGTGATGTATGGTAAGTAAGAAAGCAGGAAAACAGCGTCAGGCACAAACTGACGCCCCAATTCACGTCCGCAGGAAGCGTATTCGCGCGCGCTTGGTCACTGAAGATCCAGATTTAGCAATGATTCGTACCGTAACTGTAAGAGTTGGGGATGAAGTGGAAGTTTTGCGTGGAGATTTTGGATTCCCAAACAGTGTAAAAGCTGATTCACGTGGAAAGAGGCTAGGACAATCCCGTGGTCGTGCAGGGGTTAAGTCGAGCATTGTTGGTGTTGATACCAAGACTGGCTATGTATTAGTCGAGGGAGTTACCGCCAACACCGCTGATGGTAAGGAACAGGCACTACCAATTCATCCATCCAATCTTATTGTTACCAAGTTGTATGATGGAGATCCACTTCGCATAAAGCGAATCATGGAGAGATCTAATGGGGGCGCTGAACAATGAGTAGCAGTCATATGAAGAGATTAACAATGCCACGAAGTTGGCCACTTACTCGCAAAACTGACATTTGGGTCCAGAAGCCTAACCCTGGTGGACACAGCGATGAGATGTGCATGCCTCTTGGAATCATATTGCGTGATGTGCTAGAACTCGCTCACTCTAAGAGAGAGGCCAAGCGCATGATTGCAACTCGAAAGGTCCTTGTTGATGGAAGAATCGAAACCGATGTCGGTAGAGGTGTGGGGCTAATGGATGTCCTAACAGTAGGCGATGATAACTACCGCTGTATTTTGGATGAAAATGGAAAACTTCGATACCGTTCAATTTCTTCCAAGGATTCCTCAAGCAAACTTTGTCGAGTTATGGGCAAGACAACAATTCGTGGAGGAAAGACTCAGATTCACCTACACGATGGAAGAAATATCACTATTGATGATGCAAAGAAATACAATTCAGGAGACACGCTAGTGATTTCACTACCTAATCAAGAAATTTCAGGACATCACGAATTCTCAGAAGGAACGTTAGCGTACTTAACGGGTGGTAGCCACATTGGCAGCACTGCAAAGGTTGTCTCAAAGGACGTAAAGCGATCATCAAAGGCCAATGAAGTCAAATTCGAAGATTTCGGAACGATTGCAGATTACGTTTTCTTAATAGGTTCAGAGAAAGATCTACCACTGGAGGTGGAAGCATGAGTGATACCGCTAATCCAATGTTAACTCCTAGAATTACTAAAGTCACCGTGAATATCGGTGTTGGCGAAGGTGGAGCGCGCTTACAACTCGCCGAGAAGGTACTGGAACTACTAACTGGTATGAAGCCAGTTCGAACTCTAGCCAAAAGCACAAATCGTGAACTTGGAACTCGAGAAGGCGCTCCAATTGGTTGTAAAGTAACTATTCGCGATCTAACTAATGCCGAGTCATTTCTCAAGGATGCCTTTTGGGTGAGAGAAAACACCCTCCCTGCATGGAATTTCGACCAATCTGGAAACCTATCATTCGGAATTGCAGATTATACTGATTTCCCAGAGCAGAAGTATGACCCAGACATAGGTATCTTCGGCATGGACATCAACATCGTACTCGAACGCCCAGGTCACAGGGTATCTCGCCGCCGCCGCCGTGCGGCAAAGGTAGGGGTGCCCCACCGAGTGGGCAAGACCGAGTCCATGGAGTGGTTCAAAGAACACTTCGGACTTACCCTTGTGGAGGAGTGAAGTATGGCAAGAGATCACGGAGAAAGAATTGGCAGAAGCGATGGATGTCGCCGCTGCGGACGCAAGCGCGGCATGATTCGACGACATGGTCTGAGATTATGTCGTCAGTGCTTCCGAGATGTGGCACCACAAATCGGGTTCAAGAAATATACATGAGGTGATGAAGGATGCAGTTTGACCCATTGAGTGACGCATTTGTCCGCATCTTTAATGCGGAGCAAGCAGGACATTACGAAGTGACTGTTAACCCAGCGAGCAAGCTTCTAGGAAGTATGCTCTCAATCATGCAACAGTCAGGATACGTAGGCGAATATCAGAAGATCGAAGACGGTCGTGGAGGGGGATTCCGTGTGGAGTTGATTGGAGCAATCAATCGCTGCGGTGTAATCAAGCCAAGACATTCCGTAAAGAGGACTGATTATGATAAGTGGGAATCAAGATATCTTCCTGCACAGGATTTTGGTCTTCTAATTCTAACTACCAATCAAGGTGTCATGAATCACCACGATGCGAAGAAGGGGCGTGTCGGCGGGCGTTTGCTCGCGTACATTTTCTGAGGAGGAATTAAGGATGCCGAAGTTGGATATGATTTCACACAGTATCAAACTCCCAGAAGGAGTTTCAGCTACAATCGACGGTCACAACGTTACCGTAGCAAAGGATGGCAAATCACTGACCCGTGAGTTCCGTCACCCGCGCGTCGAGGTTCGTGATTCAGCCGATGGAGTGGAGGTATTCGTTAACCTACCACGGCGCAAGGAAAAAGCACTTGCTGGTACCTGGGCTGCACATCTCAATAATATGGTCCGAGGCATTGATTCGGGCTTTGAATACAAATTAAAGGCGGTCTATTCTCACTTCCCTATGACGATTAAGGTTCAAGGAAATGAGATGACTATCACCAATCTATTCGGTGAAAAGGTACCTAGAGTCGCAGCGCTTCCATGGTCACCTGCTGAGGTAGAAGTAAAGGTGGCAAATAAGACAGATGTCACAGTCATTGGAGCCGATCGTGAGAAGGTGGGACAAACCGCAGCCAATATTGAGCGTGCTTGCCGAATCAAGAAAAGAGATCGACGTGTTTTCCAAGATGGAATTTACATTGTATCAAAGGGGAATGAGTGAGGAGGGATTAGAATGGAATACGATAGCATGACAGTCGCTGAACTCAAGGATTTACTTCGTGATGCTGGCTTACCGGTTTCTGGAAAGAAGGCGGAATTAATCGCCCGATTACAAGAGGCTCCGGATACGCCTGCAGAAGAAGAATTAGAGGAAATGGTCGAAGAAGAAGAGGTCGATACCGAAGAAGATGAATTCGAATCTGATGATTTCTTTGAAGACGAATGGGACGACTTCCACACTGCCCGCCAAAAACCAGTACTCGATGAAGATACAAAGGCTGCATTAGCAACCCGTGCCGCCCAGAAGAAGAAGACACCATCCTTCCGAAGGCAGGAATGGTTCCGCTACAAGCGTCTTTCCCGTACTGGATGGAAGAAACCTCGAGGTGATGATTCCAGCCAGAGAAAGAACCGCAAGTACCGTTCAGCCTTGGTCCGAGTTGGCTATGGGAAGATAGCTTCAGCTCGAGGACTACATCCTTCTGGATTTGAGGAGGTTCTAGTCAACAAGAGTAGTGATCTCGAAGGTTTAGACCCTGAGACGCAAGCAGTTAGAATCGCCAAAACCGTAGGTAACCGAAAGCGATCTACAATTCATGATAGAGCAGACGATTTGGGTCTGAGAGTTCTCAATCGACGCCGTATCTCACGGAGGGGTGATTTGCGATGATGATAACAAATCAAAAGAGGCTCGCGGCTGCTATTTTTAGCCAGCGTGAAGGACGCGTTGTTGGAGTCCACAGAATATGGATTGACAAGGACTACCTAGACGATGTGGCAAATGCTGTACAGAAGGACGATGTCCGCAGACTAATAGATGAGGGTATTATCAAAGCTCGTCCATTAGTTGGCACTAGCCGCTCTCGCGCTAGAAAGGCCTCAACTCAGAAGTCAAAGGGCCGTAGAACTGGTCAAGGTTCCAGAAAGGGTTCATCAAACTCAAGGAACCCACGCAAGGAACGCTGGATGAGGGCGATTCGCGCTCAGCGTAGAACCTTGAAGGAAATGAGGGGAGATGAATCACTTACTTCTTCCGAATATCGTTACTACTACAGGAAGGCTAAGGGCGGTTCATATCGTTCTGTCTCCCACATGAAGTCGAATATGGAAATCGACGGAATCAAGCTCGGAGGTGAGCAATGATGGCATACGGAAAGAATCAGAGGCTACGCTTCAAGCGTCGCCGAAACGGTGAGACAGACTACCGACGCAGAATGAAGATGCTCCGCGGAGGCGTTGCTCGTGCTGTTGTTCGAGTCACAAATACTCAGACAATTTGCCAATTGGTGAATTACGAAACAACAGGTGATACCACCCAAGTATCAATCGATGGAAGTACTTTAGTTGAGAAGCATGGGTGGCCTATCGATGCCTCCCGAAAATCAATTCCGGCAAGTTATGTTGCTGGATATGCGATGGCAAAGGCAGCTATTTCTGCAGGGCACAATGAAGCAATTCTCGATATTGGCCTTGCGGCTTCAACCCCAGGAAACAGGGTGTTTGCAGCTCTCAAGGGGATGGTGGATGCTGGTATGGAGATACCACACGGTGAAGATGTATTACCTGATGACGATAGAATCAATGGTTCACATATCGATGACTCGATTGCAAAAGCGGTTGAGGCAGCAAAGAAATCAATTGAGGAGGCCTAATCATGAGCGATGAAGAATCCGAAATTGTAGAGACTGCACCAGCAATCGCCCCAGGTCTAGCACTAGCCTTGGCTGAGGAAGAGGACGCCCCCGTCCGCCGCCGCCGTGGCCCAGACCCACTAGCTGCCCTTCGAACTTGGCAACCTCGTACTCGTCTAGGACGAATGGTCGCAAACGGTGAGATCCTAACCTATGAGCAAGCACTAGCTACTGGACTACCAATCCGTGAGGTAGAGATTGTCGATGCACTACTACCTGGACTTGAGGACGACGTTCTTGCAGTCAACATGATTCAGCGAATGACAGATTCAGGCCGACGTGTAAGGTTCAACGTACTATGTGTTGTTGGAAACAGTGACGGATACGTCGGTTTGGCAATTTGCAAAGGTAAGGAAGTCGCTTCAACTATTAAGAAGGCTATAGATAAGGCCAAACTAAATCTAATCCCAGTAATGAGAGGAAACGGCTCTTGGGAATCTGGTGGAGGCCCAGGCACTTCGGTTCCACTGAAAATTACAGGACGCTCAGGATCAACTAGAGTTACTCTGATGCCTGCTCCATCAGGTAAGGGTCTGGTTATCGGAGACTACGGTCGTAGAGTTCTGCAATTGGCTGGAGTGACCGATGTTTGGAGTCGTTCTGCGGGACAAACACGAACTACAATCAACTATGCTAAGGCCACCTTCAATGCCCTTGTTGAACTAAATAAAACAAGATTCAGCGAGGGTGATAAAAGACGCCTTAATATCATAAGCGGGAGGGGTAATCAATGACTTTCCTAATCGTAAGAGTTCGTAGTGATCGTGGTGTTGAGCGAAGCATTCGTGACACAATGGCGATGATGAATCTAACTCGAGTTAACCACGCAACAATTGTACCTGAAAGCTCTACTTACGCTGGAATGCTTCAGAAGTCCAAGGACTTCGTTACATGGGGTGTAGTAGATGCAGGCACAATCGAGAACCTTCTCAAAGAACGTGGTCGAATGGTCGGCGACAAGCCAGTGGACGACGCTGCAATAAAAGCGGGATCAGACTTCAAATCGGTCAAGGATTTCGCAAAGGCATTAGCATCTGGAGAGGCTTCAATGAAGTCTGTTGATGGGCTAAAACCGGTTCTTCGATTACACCCACCAAGAGGCTCAAAGGGCTGGGGTGGAATCAAGAGAGCTTACTCTGTTGGTGGTGCTCTAGGATTCCGAGGCGAAGAGATTTCTTCTCTAGCCGAGAGGATGATTTGAGGTGAATTAAATGGTATCAAGAACAAACAAATTCCGAGGTCGCTCCCGTTACCACGGTCGCGGTAAGAAGGCTGGTCGAGGTGCGGGTCTACGAGGCGGACGTGGTAATGCTGGAATCAATAAGCATCGCTTAATGACCCGTCTGAAGTACATGCCTGGACATTGGGGGATGCACGGTTTTAACCGCCACCCTAAGTTGAGAAATGTCAATGTCAGCATCAATCTAATGCAAGTTTCTCAGATGGCCGAAGGAGATTCAATTGACCTAACAGAAATGGGCTATGACAAACTCCTAGGCAGTGGTCGTATAGACCGCGCCCTAAGCATCTCAGTGGCTTCTGCAAGTGCTCGTGCGATCGAGAAGGTAGAAGCAGCTGGTGGTTCAGTGAACCTAAGCGACGATGATGATGAAGAATGGGAAGAATGGGAAGAAGAGTGATTTACACTATTCACAATTGAATGAGAGGTGAAAAAATGGTTGAGCGCCGTCCTTCAGTACTTGGGATTGTGGCTCTTTCAGTCGTTTACTGGGGTGCTTTGGCATGGTGGCAACAAGACGCATTGTTTGGCACTGACTCAGATGCCCAAATGAAGGCAATGACAATGTTTGCTACATCTTTCCCATACATCGGTTTCGTAATCTGGGGTACTTCCAATGATCTTCCAGAAAATATAGCTGAGATACCTTATCTCGGACGGATGCTCAAGCCAGTAATTTGGCTAGCATTCATTGCATTCTTCTTTGGCTGGGGGTTAGAAGATTCATCAACTGTTGGATTCTTACTAGTCGGTGTAGGTATACTTGGTCTTGGAGCAGGTCTTGCGTTGGCCTGCCTAATGTATTCTGGTTCTGAATCTAGTAGATTGTATGCACTGCAACGACTAGTCGATGTATATCCCTCTATAACAAAACCCGATGGTCACGTTAGATTCAACCAAAAATTGTGGACTACAACACTTGTCCTAATCATCTACTTCATGATGACAAACGTAATGATTTGGGGTCTTTCTGAGTCTACACTCGACGTATTCTCATCATTCCGTGCGATTATGGCTGGCGCATCCGGTTCGATCATGCACCTTGGAATAGGTCCTATCGTTACAGCATCGATTATCATGCAGCTTTTCGCTGGTGCAAAGATCATTCAATTAGATTTACAGGATTCTGCAGACAAGCAACTCTACCAAGGTGTGCAGAAGATATTGGTTCTATTGATGATTCCAATTGAATCGATACCTCAAGTATACGGGTTCCTTGACCCACATGAGGATATCATCATTCAGTTTGGCCTAGGTTGGGCAAATGCAATAATTGTGGCTCAACTATTCATAGGCTCATACCTTGTTTTCCTACTTGATGAATTGGTCAGCAAGTGGGGTATAGGAAGTGGTATTTCTCTATTCATTGCTGCAGGAGTTGCTCAGTCAACCTTCGTTGGAACATTATCTCCTATAGCAACGGTACAGGGTAGCCCTTACTCATTACAAAATCCTCCATCGGGGACCCTTCCCATGATTTTCTATACTCTTAGGACAGCAACGAATGCCGAATTGGTTTCGCAAAATGGTTTCGAACTCATATTACTGAACCATGCCAATCCTGTTGCGGCATTGATTTCTTCGATTATCGTGTTCCTCGTAGTTGCCTATGCAGAATCAAGTAAACTGGAATTGCCATTGACACATGGTAAAGTTAGAGGTCACAGAGGACAGTATCCAATTCGACTCGTCTATGCGAGCAATATTCCTGTGATTTTGATGGCTGCTCTTTTAGCAAACGTCAATATGTTCACTTTGCTATTCTGGTCACATCCAGTCCTTTCAACTGTACCAATATTGGGTAAGGAAGGCTCCTGGAGTATGGCTCATTGGTTTGGATCATATGAACCAGGGGCCACAACGCCATCGGGTGGATTTGCTTGGTACTCCTCTATGGTTAACGGTGTAGGTGATTGGTTGATTCCGTTATTGAATCAATCAGGGGATGCTTATGGTCACGAGCTTTGGCAGATTATGGTGCATGTTATCGTCTATGTGACATTCATGACAGTAGGTTCCACTATATTCGCGAAGTTCTGGATTGAGACAACAAACATGGGTGCAAAAGACGTTGCAAAACAAATAGAGCGTACAGGTATGCAAATCCCAGGATTCCGAAAGAATCCAGTTGTTCTAGAGAGAATCCTAGAGAGATATATTCCACCTGTCACCGTCTTTTCTGGTGCCTTCGTAGGCCTTCTAGCAGCTGGTGCAGATCTGCTCGGAACTGTAGGTAATGCCACCGGTACCGGTTTACTTCTAGCGGTCGGAATTATCCTAAGAACCTATGAACAAATTCAGAAGGAACAAGCCATGGAAATGCACCCTGTGTTAAGAGAATTCTTTGGCGCTGAATGATTTCTTTCTACTCGAAATTAATAGTTTCAAATGTCTAGAAAATTGAAGCGCGGCGTTTATATCTCAATACTAAGGAACAGCCTCGCAGTACATCGATTATCAATCTCAGGCTTCTCGTCATATTCATATACATAAGGTCGGTCGGCGACCTGCTGCGTCAGACTGGCGTTGGAGACTGAGGACTCTAGAGTCCGGTGATGTTCTCCATCAAGTCAGACGCACGCCGAGGAAATGCTGCCGCGAACTTAGTTCGTGGTTGAGAGGTGAACCACGTTCAACTTGACCCCCGACATAGGGGGTGCAAGAAGCAGATTATTTCGATTCAAATTCAAAAAATAGAATCGGTGATCCTGCGTCAATTTTCAATAAGAATCAGCAAAACTTGTGATCCACTCGATACTTCCGTTAGGATTGTGATTCCGCTCACGCGAAATCCGGTTGATCCTGCCGGAGGCTACCGCTATTGGAGTTCGATT
>Ga0208130_1001467_pt1 | contig 11397 bp, 13 predicted proteins | sample ETNtaG_31_FD_185771 | JGI IMG/M metagenome (GOLD analysis project Ga0208130, IMG submission 185771) | Marine microbial and viral communities from oxygen minimum zone, Eastern Pacific Ocean - ETNP201310SV78 (SPAdes) (version 2) | ecosystem: Environmental > Aquatic > Marine > Oceanic ...
TAGAAAGTATAATTGATGAGGTTATAAACAATAATCCAGAACAGCTTGAACAATACAGATCAGGTAAAGATAGGCTCTTTGGTTTTTTTGTTGGTCAAGTAATGAAGGCTTCGCAAGGTAAGGCAAACCCTAAGCAAGTCAACGATATTCTAAGAAAGAAATTAGAAAAATAGTCTGTCCTGTAGGTGAAGGTTTATCATATTGTTAAAGTCTTTGAGGATAACTTTTCTTTCTCTCTTGCCCACTGTCGCACAATATTCATAGAAACCATATGCAGAAAGAAGAACTAGATCTGTCTGTCTATCCAAGACTGCGTCGATTTTACCCGGCCAGCCCTTCTTGATTATTTTTCTAAAGACTTGCTTATAGTATTTTTTTGCTCGGTTTCTTTCCTCAATACATTTAGGAAGATAAAAAGACGCTGAAAATACTAAATCACTATAATCTGGTAAAAGTTCTATGAAGGTTAGGAAAGCTTTCTCAAGAAGTTCTTTTGCATCGTTGGCTGTCTTTGCATTCTTTAATCCAGTTTCAAGAAAGTTCTCAATCTTTCTGTTAACTCTTCTTTGCTCATTAAGAAAGATATCTTCAATACTCAAGAAAAATTCTGTTATCTCATCGAACGGAATATCCAATTCTTGCGCAAGCCTTGGAAAAGCAATAGTGTGAAGAGTTTTATCTGACTTCCTAATAGAATCCATAGCCTTATGGATAATCTTTACTTTCTTTTGAACATCAACTTTCATTTTAAAAAAACTTCCTATCCTGAAGATGTAAATTAAGCATGTTTCTAAAATCTCGAAGGATCTTAGTTCTTTCTGTTTTAGGTATATGGACAACGTGATCCACAAAACCATAGAATAGAACTGTTACAAGTTCTGTTTGCCTTGCTAAAACTTTTTCATCTTTTCCAGGCCAACCTCTTTTGATAAGGTTTTTTAACTTTTGTTTTACTCTTTCTCTATTCTTTTCTCTATATTTTATACATTTAGGTAAATAGCATGATAATTCCAATCTCAAATCAGCATCATCACTTAGAGTTTCAACAAATCTTTCGAAAAAAATTTCAAAGGCATTTTTAAAATCACCAGGAGTTTTAGATTTTTTTATGTGTCTATCCCAATATCTGTGGAGTGATTCCCAATCTTTCTTCTGGGCCTCTAAGAAAATGTCTTCAGTGGTGGTATAGAATGCTTGAATCTCATCTACCCTTACATTCAATTCATTGGCAATTGCAACGAAGCTAAGCTGCTCAATTCTTTTGCTCTTCCTAAGAGAATTAACAGCTCTTTTAACTACCTTATCCTTAAGATTACTGGTAGATGTATTCATTAAGATTAGGTGACAAACATTGACAAAGTTTCAGCAACATATGCAGGCTTATCAACACCTTCTATCTCCATTGTTACTTCTGTTTTCATAAGATACCTGCCATCACCCTTATCATCTACAGATACACACTTACTATGTGTCCTAACTTTTGCCCCTACATTAACAGGGTTAATGAATCTAACTTTATCTAGTCCGTAATTAAAAACCATTTTTAAATTCTCAGGAGCCAATACTGCTTGCGAGGTTAGATGAGGTACCAAAGATAATGATAAAAACCCGTGTGCTATAGTTGAGCCAAATAGAGGAGTAGCCTTTTCAGTGTCTACATGTATGAACTGATGATCCAAAGTTGCATCAGCAAACATATCAATTCTATCTTGATCTACTTCAAACCAATCTGATGATCCTATTTCTTGGCCTACATAATCTACTAATTTTTCTGCTGGTACTAATCCAATCATATCTTCTCCTACTTATCTAATAAATGGTTCTTAAAATCTTCTCTTAAACCAGTTTTTAAAAGCTTTCCAGTAGCAGTATGTGGCAACTCTTCTACGAATACAATATCGTCGGGTAACCACCATTTTGCAACCTTATCTTCAAGAAAAGAAATAATATCCTCTTTCGCTGGATCTTTTCCTGCTACTTTAACTATTAACAATAAAGGTCTTTCATCCCATTTAGCATGCAGAACACCTATCACGCATGCTTCGGCAACTTCAGGATGACCTACTGCGGCATTTTCAAGATCTATTGAGCTTATCCATTCTCCGCCTGACTTAATAACATCTTTGCTTCTATCCACAATTTCCATATAACCTTCCGGATGTATTTTTGCCACATCACCTGTATCAAACCATCCTTTATCATCCATAGCACTTTCTTCAGCTTTGTAATAACGTTCAACAATTGTGGGGCCCTTTACTAATAGCCTACCGAAAGCCACCCCATCATGTGGAAGTTCATTTCCATCATCATCAGCTATAGTCATATCAACTCCAAAAAAGGCTTTACCTTGTTTTTGCTGAAGGTCATATCGTCTTTCTATATCCATGTCTTCCATTTCTTTAGTTCTGCTTGTTGCTGTTCCAAGTGGACTCATTTCTGTCATGCCCCATCCATGCATTAAAAAGACATCATGTTTTTCTTCAAATTCTTGAATCATTGCTCTTGGAGCAGCAGAACCACCGACTAATGCTGTTTCAACGCAATCTAAAGTTTGATTAGTTTCATTGAGATGCTGGAGCAGACCCAGCCAAACGGTAGGAACGCCCATTAAAAGATCAGGTTTTTCATTATCTATCAGCTCGTAGACGGATGCGCCATCTAAGGCAGGTCCAGGGAATACCAGTTTAGCTCCGAACATAGCCCCGGCATATGGAATACCCCATGCATTAACATGAAACATAGGTACCACTGGCAAAATGCAAGTAGAGCTAGAGACTTTAGCAACATTTCCAGAACTGACTATCCATGCGTGCAAAATAGTTGATCTATGAGAGTACAATACGCCTTTAGGATTACCGGTTGTACCAGAAGTGTAACAGAGGCTTGAGGCAGTATTTTCATCAAACTCAGGCCAATCAAATTCATCGGATTCATCAGAAATTAAATCTTCATAACACATAGCATTATTTAATTTAGTGTCTGGCATATGTTCTTTATCTGTGAGAATCACATAACCCTTAACTCCTTCTAAATCGGATTCTAAGGATTCAACAAGCTCGACAAATGATAAATCAATAAAAAGGTATTGATTTTCTGCATGGTTAATTATGTAGGTAAGCTGTTCAGGAAAAAGTCTTGGGTTAACTGTATTTACAACGCAACCTATTCCAGACACACCAAAATATAATTCAAAATGCCTATAGGTGTTCCAGGCAAGGGTGCCGACTGTATCTCCCTCTTGTAATCCCAGTTTTCCTAAAGCATTAGCTAATTGTCTTGATCTTTTTGCAGCTTCAGAATAGGTATATCTGTGTATAGGACCTTCTACTGTTCTTGAAACTATTTCTGCATCACTATGATACTTTTCGGCATGCTCAATAAGGCCAGATATCAAAAGCTGCCCACTCATCATATTTCCTAACATTTTCTCTCCTAATTTCTAAGTATTATCCTTTTGAGTGGATCAGAATATCTTCGCTTCAGCCACTCTTCAAGATTAAATTGATTATCTTCATTTTTTATTTTTTTAAGTAAAATCAAATCTAAATAAAATTTCCACAAAAATGGTGCCCATTCAAGCTGTAATTCACTCTTCCATTCTATGCATAGAGTTTCTTTAGTATTTAATATCGCATCAATATTCTTATCATCTAGAGAAGGAAGATTCTTAAATGGGTTTGTAAAATAAGGTAAAACCTTAATAAATTCTCTCGGTATCTTAAATTCTTTCAGGATTTCCCGGGTAGATTTGTCTGCTACGAATCTTGAGAGGCAAATCATGTCTGTGACAGGTAATCCAGTAGGATTTATACCAATACCTTGAACTTCACTATTAATAGTTTTTCTACCTGAATGAGGTCCTATATAAAACCTAGACGGACAATAGTCATTAGCATAATAGTTATCCCAAATAATAATCGGGTTAGAGAATAGATCTTTTAATTCCTTTAAGTCTTTCTTAGAAATAGACTGGCTAACAACCTCTTTGCCTGTCCACATTATAGAAATTGAAGGGTCAATACCTTCTGATAAAGATTTCAGATATTCATTATTCTTAATATCCCCTTTAGCAAAGCTAGTGCAATAAACTGTAGGACAAATTGTTATTTTGCTGTCTTTTGAAACATCAAAAGATTGAACTAATTCAATTATTCTAAGATGGGATTCGGCTAAGTTTTTGTCTCTTTTATGCTCTATATCATCGAAAAAAATTGCAAAGTCCTCAAATCCCATTTGTCGAGCTTGCCTAAATTTAGCAAGAAGATAATTTTTGATTACTTTTGTGGATTTAGAAATTTTTAGTCCTGGAGATAAAGAAAATACCGGCGAAATTTTATTTTTTTTACATTGGTCAACCAAACTTTTTAATATTTTTTCTTTTTCAGGAGGGTAATTTTCTTCCCAGCTAACCCTGTGGTAAGGATCCTCCTTAGGGCCATAGATATAGAAGTCCATGTTTAGTTTGGACATATGGTTTATAACTTTTGCTCTTTCCTCTTGAGAAAATAAGCGACCGTAATAGCCTTCTATATATCCTTTTAACATCGATTTAATTGGCCCATGCAGACCCTGTCGTCACCATTCAAGTCTTTATGTGTTTTTATTTGAGAAAACCCATTTTTGTTTAAAATATCGACAACCTTATCAGATTGATCATATCCATGTTCCAAAAATAAGTATCCTTTGTCTACAAGAATTTTGGAGCCTTCTTTTGCGATTTTCTTTATATCGCCCAATCCATTCGATTCAGAAACTAAAGCTTTTCTCGGTTCATGCAGTAATCCATCAGAAAGAATTCTAGGATCTAGAGAATCAATGTAGGGAGGATTTGAGATAATGATATCGAAATAATTGGTTCTAAAACAATTTAACCAATCTGCATTCACTAAATTTACATCTAGCGAGTTTTTAGTCATATTGATTGAAGCTACTTTCAAAGAATCAAAACTTACGTCTGTACATGTAATTAACCAATCTGGTCTCTCTTTAGCCAGAGCAAGTCCGATAGCTCCTGAACCTGTACCTAGATCTAAAACTTGTCTTCTTTCACAATCAAAACTGTTAAGAACCTTTTCTACTAAAACTTCAGTTTCTGGCCTAGGAACTAACACTTGTCGATTTATAAAAAGATCAAGATTCCAAAATCCTATATTATTAGTGAGATAAGCCAGTGGCTCCCCATTTTCTCTTCTTTCTATAAGTTTTTTTATTCTATTTAAATCAGTTTTTGTTAAAGAAGGATCATCTCTGTAAAGAATATTTTTATCAATTTCCAAAACAAACATGATTACAAGCTCAATATCTAATCTAGAGCTTATATTGCAAGTTTCTATGAGAGAATTTATTAGTTGTGAAGCAGGAGTATCATTCATTAGCTTGAAGATTCCAGATTAGCGAGTGCTCTAGCCTGGTTCTCTTCTAATAATGCGGAAATCATAACTTCCATATCTCCATCTAAAAAAGCAGGGAGATTGTGAACTGAAAACTCAATTCGATGGTCGGTTATCCTATTCTGAGGAAAGTTATATGTTCTAATTTTTTCTGACCTATCTCCTGATCCGACCATTACTCGACGATTTTCAGCCTGCTCGGATTCTGCTTTTTCTTTTTCTGCATTTTGAAGTTTAGACTGAAGTAATGATAGTGCTTTTTCTTTATTCTTATGTTGCGAGCGTCCATCCTGACATTCAACTACGATTCCAGTAGGTATGTGGGTTAGTCTAACAGCTGAGTCTGTCTTATTTACATGCTGACCACCTGCTCCAGAAGCTCTAAATGTATCCACCCGCAAATCATTTTTATCTATGCTTACTTCTGCCAAGTCATCTTGTTGAGCTAAAACTGCAACAGAACAAGCCGAAGTGTGCACTCTACCTTGAGATTCCGTAGTAGGAACTCTTTGAACCCTGTGCACTCCTGCTTCAAACTTAAGTTGTTTGTAAACATCAGATCCTTCAATTCGAGTTACTAATTCTTTAAATCCTCCATGATCACCCTCCCTAACGCTAACAACCTCCATTTTCCAGTTATTTCGCTCTGATAACCTAGAATACATTCTATAGAGATCTCCTGAAAATAGAGCAGCTTCATCGCCACCTGTACCTGCCCTTATCTCTAAGAAAACATCCTTTGAGTCATCAGGGTCTTTGGGGAGTAGTAATCTTTTCAACTCTATCTCAAGATCATCTATGCTATCTTTTAAAGTTTCAAATTCCAGCTCTGCCATTTCTTTAATTTCAGGGTCGGAATCTTTCATTAAGATTTTTGCTTCTTCTAGGTCTTCTTCAGCTTTTTTAAAGGCGATAAAAGCATTTACTACTGGAGATAAATCAGCATATTCTTTAGAAAGCTTTATATACTCTTCTTGGTTAGAAGTAACATCAGGCTGACTGAGTAGAGACTCTATCTCTGCATATCGTGAAGAAACATCACCTAATTTAGTTAAAATACTCTCTATCATTTTTTTAAACCAATGCTAATAATGTAAAACATGATTTACCTCAAAAGATTTCCTCTAAAAGATTTTGTTCTTTTTTATTTATTAGTTCAATTATTTGGTTGCTCTTCTCTATCTCAAGATTTAAATAAAACTTCAGGCGAACGTATCTCCATCCAAGAAAACTTTAGTATAGAAGGTAAGTTTAAGCTTTCAAATTTGGATAGCAAGGAAACAGGTTATTTTGTTATCAATAAAAAGTTAAATACTATTTCTTTAACCTTAGGAAAAAATTATCTTCTGCCTGAAAGAAATTACATATTTGATATAAGAGAGAAAATAAATATTAAAAGTTTTATTGAGGAAGGTGTAACTGTACCGAGTCTACCAGATATAAAAGTATTGGATTTACTGGAATTGTTTTTAGGTTTTAAATCAAACGAGTTGGGTAAAGAAAATATTACGACCATCATGGAATATGAAGATACTTCAGTATTTCCTTCTAAGGTTTTGATGTCTAATGAGGATTTTGAACTTACTTTGCTGATAAAAAGATTATGGAAGAACTAAAAATCAAAGCTCCTGCGAAGATAAACTTGCATCTTGAAGTGCTTAAAAAGAGGGATGATGGCTTCCATGATATTTCTTCATTATTTACCCTGATTGATCTCTATGACAATATAGTTTTTAAAAGAAATAAGGATAAAATTTCTTTGAAAGAAACAAATCCTATCGAAAATAATATAGTTCTAAAAGCTGCCACTTTGATTAAAGATTTATATTCTATAAAGGATGGGGTGAATATCGAGTTAACTAAATCTATTCCTGACCAGAAAGGCTTAGGTGGAGGTAGCTCTGATGCAGCTGCAACACTAGTTGGATTAAATAAATTTTGGGACCTAAAGATATCTCCAAGAGAATTAATAGATATTGCTCTTCAGCTTGGTTCTGATGTTCCTTTCTTTATCTTTGGTAAGACAGCCTGGGCTCATGGAAGAGGAGAAATTTTAGAAGAACACCCTTATAAAGAAAGTTTTTTTTTATTAAAGTTTCCTAAGTTAAAAATGAGTACGAAACTCGCCTTTGAGAAAAGTAACTTAGAATTTAATGACTCACCAAATAAAAAGATCTTAGATGCAAAAGACTATTTCAATAGTTTTGAGTATTGGATAAGAAATAATTACTCTGAAATAGATGATATTTTTAAGAAGCTTGAAGCGGTTGGTGAACCTAGGTTGTCAGGAACGGGTTCAACAGTTTTTATGGAATATCAAAACTTAGAGGCCGCACAGCTTGCTAAAGAACAATTTCCTGAATTAGTTTTAACAAAAAGTTTAGAACGTTCCCCTTTAATGCAAATAATAGAATAAAATACGCAAATTGTATGATTGGGGTGTGGCCAAGCGGTAAGGCAGCGGCTTTTGATGCCGCCATGCGCTGGTTCGAATCCAGCCACCCCAGCCAAATTAGGTGCTTAAAATGATAAATTCTTCTCGATCTGGTTTAGTTCTTTTTTCAGGCAATGGTAATCCTGCTCTCTCTGATGAAATTGCTAAACAGCTAGGTGTTAAGCTAGGCCAAGCGAATGTTACAACCTTTAGTGATGGTGAAATAAGTATCAGCATCGAAGAAAATGTAAGAGGCAAAGATGTTTTCCTTATACAGCCAACTTGTGCCCCTGCGGGAGATAACCTGCTTGAACTCATTATTATGGTTGATGCTTTGAGGAGATCTTCTGCTGGCAGAATTACTGCTGTCATTCCTTACTATGGTTATGCTCGACAAGATAGACGTGTTAGGTCGGAAAGAGTTCCAATTAGTGCAAAAGTTATGGCCGATATACTAGAAAGATCAGGCATAGATAGAGTCCTTACTGTTGAATTACATTCTGAACAAATACAAGGTTTTTTTGATATCCCTGTAGATAATGTCTATGGAACAAAAGTTATGAGAGATGATATCTTAAAAAATAATTCAAAAAATAACCTTGTGGTCTCTCCTGATGTTGGAGGAGTGGTTAGATCAAGAGCATTAGCTAAGGTACTGGGCCTCTCGGATCTTGCCATAATTGATAAGCGAAGAGATGAAGCTAATAAATCTGAGGTTATGAATGTAATAGGTGATGTCGCAGAAAAAAATTGTATTATTGTTGATGATATAGCAGATACGGCTGGAACTTTATGTAATGCTGCAGATGCTTTAAAGGAACAAGGAGCTTCGAAAGTATTTGCTTATATTGTTCATCCAGTCCTATCTGGACAAGCAATTGAAAAAATTTCTCAATCAAAGCTTGATCAATTGGTTGTAACAGATACTATACCGCTCTCTGAAGAGGCGCAAAGTTGTAAAAAAATAAGAATAGTAACTATGGCCCCTACTTTAGCTGAAGCTATAAGAAGAGTGAATAATGAAGAATCTATAAGTGCAATGTTCTTGTAGAGAGGAAAAGATATGTCAGAACAAGTAAATTTAAACGCAACAAATAGAGAAGTAGAAGGTAAATCTTCTAGTAGACAATTAAGACGATCAGGTTCTGTACCTGCTGTTATCTATGGTGGTGAAAAGGATCCAATCAGGATTTCTATTTTAGAAAAAGATATTGCAAAAGCTGCAGAGATACCTGGTTTTGCTACTCAAATATTAAATATTAATATTAGCGGCGAAGAGCAAAATGTTATCGTTAAAGAAATTCAAAGACATCCAGCTACTCAAAGAGTATTGCATGCAGATCTTCAAAGAGTAAATCCAGATACTAAGATCAGTATATCCGTTCCAGTAAGATTCTTGAACGAAGACAATTGTATGGGAGTTAAAATGCATGGAGGAGCGATATCTCGTTTAATAAACGATATTGATATTACTTGTCTTGCATCTAATCTACCCGAGTATCTTGAAGTTGACATTGCCGAATTAGATGTCGGAGACTCTATATTTCTTTCGGCTTTAAATCTTCCTGAAGGCGTAGAAATTCCTTCACTTGCATTAGGTGAAGATAGAGACCAAGCTGTTGTCTCCATAACAGAAGCTAAAGTACTTGATGTTGAACCAGAGGTGGTTGAATTGGAAGGTGAAGAAGGCGAAGTTGAAGATGCTGAAGGAGACTCTGGAGATTCTTCAGAAAGCGAAGAAGAAAGCAGCGAATAAAATCTCCGTTAATTCCTCATGAAAGTACTAATGATCGCCGGGTTAGGCAACCCTGGCGAGGAATATTCCCTTACAAGACATAATGCTGGTGCTGAGTATGTATCACAGCTTTGTCATAAATATGCATTGTCCCTCAAGAAAGAAAAGCAAATTAATGGTTCATATGCTGAAGTTATTACTGAAGAGTACAGACTGATATTTATCGTTCCATCTACTTACATGAATGAAAGCGGTCTATGTATTTCAAAATCAAAAAAGTTTTTTAATCTAGAAACTGATCAAATACTTATAGCCCATGATGAGCTAGACCTTCCTCCATCTGAAATTCGACTGAAAGAATCTGGAGGTCATGGAGGCCATAATGGCTTAAGAAATATAATTGATCATCTTCAAGGAGATAATTCCTTTAAAAGATTAAGAATCGGAATTGGTAAACCCAAAAAAGGTAAAGATGTAATTTCATATGTTCTAAAGAAAGCCTCTACTAAAGAAAGAGAAGAATTAAATTTAAAACTATTTGATTATCATGATCTAGGTGAGCAAATTATTTTAAATGGATGGCAGAAAACTGTAATGAAATACCATACTTCAGAAGAGGAGGAAAAGGATGAGCCTTAAATGTGGAATCGTAGGCCTACCTAATGTAGGAAAATCAACACTATTCAACGCTCTAACTGCTGCAGGGATTGAAGCTCAGAACTTCCCTTTTTGCACAATAGAACCTAACAAAGGTGTTGTTGCGGTGCCGGATCTAAGACTAAATGAGATCGCTAATATTGTTAAACCCGAAAAAGTTATACCTACAACTACAGAATTTGTAGACATTGCAGGTTTGGTTAAAGGTGCGTCTGAAGGTGAAGGTCTAGGAAATAAGTTTTTGTCTCATATCAGAGAAACTCAAGCAATCATTCATGTAATAAGATGCTTTGAAAATCCTGACATCACTCATGTGCATGACTCTGTTGACCCGGTTGTCGACCTGGAAACAGTTGAAACAGAATTATTATTGGCTGATCTTGAAACCCTTTCTAATGCAATCTTAAGGTTAGAGAAGGCATCTAGATCAGGTGATAAAGAAGTTATTTCTCAAAAGTCGAAGTTCGAAGAATTATCTTCTGAGTTAAATGCTGGAACACTAGGAAGAAATGCAGATTCATACCTAAAAGATAAAGAAACCTTTAAAGAATTGGGTCTAATAACTGTCAAACCTTGTATTTATGTTGGCAATATAGAAGACCTTGATTCGGATAATGACCTTCTCAATAAGCTTGTTGATTATGCCAAAGAAAGAGATTCAATTGTGCTCCCAATGTGTAATCAACTTGAAGCAGAAATTGCTGAACTAGATTATGAGGAAGGTTTAGAGTTTCTAAAAGATATGGGATTAGAAGAACCCGGACTAAATAAACTTATAAGAGAAAGCTACAAAATGCTTTCATTAATTACGTATTTTACAGCTGGAGAAAAGGAAGTAAGAGCATGGACAACTAAAGATGGTTCCACCGCACCTGAAGCAGCAGGAGTTATTCATACAGATTTCCAAAAAGGGTTCATCAGAGCTGAAACTACCTCTTATCTTGATTACATAGAACATTTAGGAGAATCAGGAGCAAAGGAGGCAGGAAAACTTCGCTCAGAGGGAAGCGATTACATTGTAAAAGATGGAGATATTATGCATTTTAGGTTTAATGTGTAATAGGTGCTCGACTTTATCCTAACTGATCACTAAAATTCGCATCACGGTTGTGTAGCTCAGCTGGTTAGAGCGCGGCATTCATAATGCCGAGGTCGGTGGTTCAAGCCCACCCACAACCACC
>Ga0208130_1001468_pt1 | contig 11392 bp, 9 predicted proteins | sample ETNtaG_31_FD_185771 | JGI IMG/M metagenome (GOLD analysis project Ga0208130, IMG submission 185771) | Marine microbial and viral communities from oxygen minimum zone, Eastern Pacific Ocean - ETNP201310SV78 (SPAdes) (version 2) | ecosystem: Environmental > Aquatic > Marine > Oceanic ...
TAAAGGACTTACTTGCCATTCAGGCTCGTCAAGTTAGTGTTGAGAATATACAGAAGACAACCGCAGAGTATTACAACATTAAAATGAGCGATATCCTTTCAAAAAGGAGAAGTAGATCTGTTGCCAGGCCAAGACAAATGGCGATGTTTTTGGCAAAAGAACTTACAAACTACAGTCTTCCGGAAATAGGAGAGTCTTTTGGGGGGAGAGATCATACGACGGTCATACATGCCTGCAAAAAGATTAATGAACTTAGATCATTTAATCTAGACATAGAAGAGGATTATAGGAAGCTTTTAAGGGTTTTAACTATATAATACAGACATGAAATTCATTACTGAAAAGTCTCAAATAGTTGACTCACTACAAAATGCCGCAGCCGTAGCAGAAAGAAGGCAAACCATACCAATTCTTGCAAACTTAAGGCTTAAGATCGTGGAAGGAAAGTTAGAAGTCACTGCAACAGACTTAGAAATCCAAATCAAAACTTATTCAGATTTGATAGAAATACAGGAAGAGGGTGAAACAACAGTATCAGCCAGAAAAATGTCAGAACTATGCAGATCTTTACCTGAGGGAGAAAATGTAAGCTTCTCTTTATCAAACGGAAAGTTAACTGTTAGCTCAAGCAACTTTCATGCTGATTTTGCAACCATTTCTTCAGATGATTTTCCTGAAATAGAAATTAGTGAAGAACAAGTTCCTGTCTCCATGGATTCAAGTGTTTTAAAGAGAATACTCTCTAAAACTTCATTTTCTATGGCATCTCAAGATGTGAGGTATTACTTAAATGGAATGCTGTTAGAAATTAATGGAGATAAAATTAATGGTGTTGCAACTGATGGCCATAGGCTTGCATATTCCTCTGCGAGTGCGGAGAATTCAGAAGCAGAGATGAGGAATATACTCCCTCGTAAAGCAGTATTAGAGCTAGCAAAGTTACTTTCACCCAATAATGACCCCATAGAGATATTGGTTGGCCCTTCATATGTAGTAATAAAAACAGAAAATCTTAGTTTTTCAAGCAAGCTTATTGATGGTAAATATCCAGATTATGACAAAGTGTTTCCAACTGGTGAGCCGCTACCTCTGGAAATCAGAAAAGAAGTACTCCAGGCGGCTTTGTCTAGAGCTTCAGTCCTTTCAAACGAAAAATATAGAGGTGTCAGATTTCAACTTTCTGAGAATAAGCTCAAACTAACTGCAAATAATCCGGAACAAGAGTCTGCCGAGGAGGAGCTTGATGTGTCCTATAAAGGTTCTGAATTGGAAGTTGGGTTTAATATTGGTTATCTGCTCGATGTATTAAACTCTATAGAGACAGAGGATGTAAAATTTGAATTTTACGGAGAAGATTCTAGCTGTATCATCAAAGAAAACAATTCAGAAGATGATGTATATGTCATTATGCCTATGAGGCTCTGATGCCTCTTCAAAGGCTTCAGCTCAATAATTTTCGTTTATTTCAAGATAGCATATTTTCACTTTCCAGCGGGACAAATCTCATATTAGGCGAGAACGGATCAGGAAAAACATCAATTCTAGAGTCCATCAGCATTTTACTTTCTGGAAGTTCATTCAGGACAAAAGAAACAAAAGAGTGTATCAGCCACAATAGAGATTTTTATAAAATTACAGCAACAGGAGTACTCCAAAACAAAAAACTTCAACTCTCTATTGAAAATGGAGTAAATAGCAGATTAAAGTCTTCCAGAAGACTTGGAGAAAATTCAGCAAGAAAAGAAGAACTATATTTTTTGCAAATAGTCATGGCAAAGAACCTTAGAATGATTGATGGGGAGCCTGACATTAGAAGAGAATACTTTAATCAGCTAATGTTTCACGTGAAACCTGGAACTAAAAAGCTGCATACACTGTACCAAAAAGCACTTAAACAAAGAAATCGATGTCTAAAAAACAATCTTTCTAAGTCTGAATTATCTACATGGAGTAAAGAGTTGGCAGATTTGGGCCTTGAACTAAGCTTGGAGCAGTATAGTTTTTTTCAAACTTTTAAAGAACAAAATATCAAGTACATTGAAGAAATAGTAGGCACCGGTGAATTTACCTTTCTTGATAAATTAAATATAACCTTTTCAAAGGGATGGGAAAGATCTAAAAAGTTAATAGAATCTTTGGAGGAATCTATAGAGAAAGATAAGGCAATTGGATATACCTCTAAAGGGCCTCATAGAATGGATATAACATTCCAAATAAATAATAAAAAAGCAAGCTCTAATCTTTCGCGGGGACAACTTAAGATATTGATTTTATTAATTTTTTTGTCAAATAGCAGTCTTATTCAAGAGTTAACCCAAGCTGAAACCTTACTCATGATAGACGATCTAAGCTCAGAATTAGATACCAATAACTTGAGTTCTTTGCTGAGTAGAATTGTACAGAGTGAAAATCAGATAGTCTTAACAGGAATCCAAGGCGAAGAAATGCATAAATCTATAGAAAAATTGACAAACTTTACGCAGATTAATCTTTGATTTTATATTAAAATACACAGATGCCGACTAAGAAAAAATCTGCCGCATCTAAAACAACCAAAGCTTCTACAAAAGCCCCCAAAAAAACTTCGAAAAAAACTGAATCTGACTCTTACGATTCTTCAAGTATTACAGTACTTAAAGGATTAGAGGCTGTGAAAAAAAGGCCTGGCATGTACATTGGAGATACTGATGATGGCACTGGTTTGCATCATATGGTCTATGAAATTGTAGATAACTCAATAGACGAAGCGCTAGCTGGCCACTGTGATGAAATAACTGTAAAAATACTTGCAGATGACTGCGTGTCTGTTTCTGATAATGGACGAGGCATACCCACCGATATGCATGAAGAAGGAATGTCAGCAGCCGAAGTGATTATGACTAAATTACATGCAGGTGGTAAATTTGATGACAATTCTTATAAAGTCTCAGGCGGCTTGCATGGAGTAGGAGTTTCAGTAGTAAATGCTCTTTCCGAGGACCTCAAGCTTACGATCTATAGAGGAGGAAAAATACATGAACAAGAATATTCCGATGGTGCCCCAAAAGGAAAACTGAAAGTAACTGGCAAAACAGATAGAACTGGAACAGAAGTAACTTTCGTTCCGTCTCCCACAACTTTCTCAGATATCATTTTTCAATATGATGTTTTAGAAACAAAGCTTAGAGAATTGTCTTACTTAAATGCAGGTCTAAAAATAATTCTCATAGACGAAAGGACTTCAAAGAAAAAAGAATTTTTCCACAAAGGCGGACTGGCTGAATTTGTAACTTTTTTAAACACAAAACGCACAACTGTAAACTCAGTTTTTCATTTCGTAAAAGAAGCCGCAGATGGAATAACTATAGAAGTCTCTCTTCAATGGAATGATGGTTACCAAGAAAATATTCAATGCTATACAAACAATATAAAACAACGTGACGGCGGAACTCACCTTGTAGGTTTCAGGACCGCGCTTACTCGTACACTGAACAACTACATGGAAAAGGAAGGCATGAACAAAGAAAAGGTTTCTACTTCAGGAGATGATGCAAGAGAAGGTCTGGTAGCAGTAGTCTCTGTAAAAGTACCTGATCCGAAATTCTCTTCACAAACCAAAGATAAGTTAGTCTCTTCAGAAGTAAGACCTGCCGTAGAACAAGAAACTTACAAGGCATTAACAGAATATTTACTGGAAAACCCAGCGGAAGCAAAATTGATTGCTACAAAAATTATAGAAGCAGCAAGGGCTAGAGAAGCTGCAAGAAAAGCAAGAGAGCTGACTAGAAGAAAAGGAGTTTTCGAAGGAGGAGGGTTGCCCGGTAAACTTTCCGATTGCCAAGAAAAGGATCCTGCCAAAAGTGAGATATATCTTGTTGAGGGAGAGTCGGCTGGAGGCTCTGCCAAACAAGGTAGGGATAGGCATTTTCAAGCCATACTTCCACTGAAAGGTAAAATCTTAAATGTAGAGAAAGCAAGATTAGATAAAGTATTGTCCTCAGAAGAGATTATCATTTTAATTTCTGCTCTAGGCTGCGGTATCAAGGGAGAAGACTGGCAAGAAGAAAAGCTAAGATATCATAGAATTATTATCATGACCGACGCTGATGTCGACGGATCACACATTAGAACCTTATTGCTGACCCTGTTCTATCGTCAGATGCCGGAATTAATTGAGAAGGGTTACATATACATAGCTCAACCTCCTTTATACAAACTTAAAAAAGGTAAACAAGAAACTTATGTGAAAGATGACTCTGAACTCAGAGAGCTTTTAGTAGCTGAAATATTAGATGATGCAAAATTAGTACTTAACAAAAAAGGAGAATCTATAACAGGCCAAGCACTTGGAAAATTTATTTCTCAACATGAGAAAGTTCAAAATATTCTTAAGGGTCTGACACACATATATCCTGTTGAACTGCTTGAGGGCATAAAACATACACAACTCCTGAAAGGGCTTGAAGATGACAAAGAAGTAAAAAAATGGGCATCAGCATTAGAAAAATATCTCAATGACAAGGCCGAGCAAGGATCTGCCTGGAAAGTTAATGCCACCAAGAAAGAAGGATCTGATTTACTAGAACCCAATATTTCTTTGTTGAGACATGGTACGGAATCTGATTGGTTACTCAATAAAGGCTTTTTCAAGTCCAAAGCCTATAAGGACATAGCAACTCACGGTGCAGACATGGCAGACATGTTCAATAAAGATAGCCATTTTGAAATCAACGGTAAATACATTGAAGTAGATAATTTTGCTCACGCATTAGAGGAGGTGTTACAAATCTCTGAGCGGTCATTTACGAAATCAAGATATAAAGGCCTGGGGGAAATGAATGCTGAGCAGCTCTGGGACACAACCATGAACCCTGATATGCGAATTTTAGGTCAAGTTAGCATAGAAGATGCTTTGGCAGCAGATGAACTTTTCCATGCCCTAATGGGAGATGAGGTAGAGCCAAGAAAAGAGTTTATAGATGAAAACGCAAAACTGGTTGTGAATCTTGATGTATAAACTCAAGCTTTGTTAAGTTTTTTTTCCACCCATTGCCTAACAACTTCTGCAGATTCTTTTGAGTCTTCAACATAAAATGGCTCACCTATATGTAGATTTATAGTTCCTGACTTCTTTATGAATTTATGAGCCGGCCAACAGTCACCTGAGTTATGACATAGTGGCAATACTTTTACATTATTTCTTTTTGCCAGCTCAAACCCGCTCCTAGCATACTTTCCAACCCTTCCAGCCTTTACTCTTGTTCCTTCAGGAAATAATAGAACAAACATTCCTCTTTTTAGTCTTTCTGATCCCTCTTCTAACGTTTGTAGTATTGCCTGTTTAGGCTTATCTCGGTTTATCCCAATTGGATGAAGCATCTTCATGGCCCATCCCCATAATGGAATGAACAGAAGCTCCCTTTTTAATAAGGTACAAAGCGGATGAAATAAATATTGCATGGAAAATGTTTCCCACTGACCTTGATGATTTGAGACAATCACACAAGGCCCTGATGGCAAGTTCTCCTTACCAATAACATTGACCTTTATCCCGCAAGTTAAATTTAAAAACCAATTTGTGAACCTGGGCCACAGAGAAAAAAGTTTTAGCCTCTTATCAAGGCCAATGAATGGACCTATCAAACAGGCAAGAATGCTTGCCAACATTCCTGAACTTAAATAGCCTATATAAAATAGAGCAGATCTAAGAATAGTCATTTTTATTGCCTATTATAAATTCTGCGGCATCCAGTAGATTATTAAAACAATGTTCATCAGGAGGACTGTTTCTTGATCTAAATACTTTTTCCCCATAACCACCGGTTTTAATTAAGAGAGGGGTGCAGCCATGATTTCTCCCAGCCAAAATATCAGATTCTTTATCTCCAATGAAATATTTTCCTTTTAAGTCTATATCAAGTTTCGATTCTATTTCTTTAAGTAGACCTGTTTCAGGTTTTCTGCATGTACATAAACTTTCAGGTGCATGAGGGCAGTAAGCTATATATTCTATTTTTCCACCAACTTCATTAAGAAGTTTGACCATATGATTGTGAATGGCCTTCAGTTCGTTTTCTGTGATTATTTCTTTCTCAATACAAGCTTGATTGGTTGCTATAGCAATTTTATATCCGCATTTATTAAGGAGTGCAATGGCTTCTAGACTCCCTTTGATAGGCTCAAATTCTTCTGGCTTTGTAACGTATGTCATGAGATCCACGTTTATAACCCCATCTCTATCCAGGATAACAAAATCATCCATAATCTACTAAATATTGTATTTTTGTAGTAAAAAATCTCTAACTTCGTCTAAATGTACTCTTTCTTGCGTCATAGAATCTCTATCCCTAACAGTAAAAGTGTTATCCTCTAGACTTTGAAAATCGACGGTGATACAAGCAGGTGTACCAATTTCATCGTGTTTTCTATAACTTTTACCGATATTTCCTGTATTTTCTAGCAAAACTCTACCGGCAATAGCCTCTTGCAATTTATTTTTTAGTTCGCGAGAAGCTTTAACAATATTTTCGTCATTTCTTTTTAGCGGAATAACGGCTAATTTTATAGGTGCAAGGTGGGGTTTTAGGCCTAAAACAGTCCTATTTTTGTTATCTTCAAGATCTTCAACCCTATAAGCCTCATTAAGAATAGCCAAGAAACCTCTATCGACACCTGCTGATGGCTCTATAACATAAGGCACTATCCATTCTTTGGTTTCAAGGTCCTGAACGGCAAGTTTCGCATTAGATTGAGTGTTTTCTTCTACTTTTGCGTTTATTTTTAGTTCTTTCTGTCCTTTCGTATGAGATCCTAAATCAAAATCTGTCCTATTTGCTATTCCTTCCAGCTCTTCTAAGCCGTGAGGATATTTATACATTATATCCACGGTAGCTTTAGAGTAATGGGCAAGTTCATCTCCTGGAACATGGTATAGCTCTAATTTGTCTCTAGCTATCCCTTGATCTTCCCACCAATCAAGTCTTAATTCGGTCCATTTCTTATGCCACTCTTCATCTTCTCCAGGTCTCACAAAGAACTCTAGCTCCATTTGTTCGAATTCACGCACTCTAAAAATAAAATTTCTGGGTGTTATTTCATTTCTAAAAGCTTTACCCATCTGAGCAATTCCAAACGGAAGAGGGTGTGGAGTAGAATCTAGTACATTCTTGAAATTGGTAAATATATTTTGCGCTGTCTCTGGCCTGAGGTAAGCAAATGAGTTCCCATCCTCAACTGGTCCAACATTAGTTTTAAACATTAGATTGAATGGCCTTGGATCAGTTAGATCTTCTGATCCGCACCCAGGACATTTATTGTCTACAATATGATCAGCCCTCCATCTAGAATTACAATTTCTACAATCTAACAATGGATCAGAAAAAGTATCTTCATGACCAGAGTATTTCAAGACCAATGGGTTGGTTAAGATTGAAGAGTCTATACCTTCTATATCATCCCTGTCGTAAATCATGGATTTCCACCAAGATTGCTTCAGATTATTTTTAAGCTCAACTCCTAAGGGCCCGTAATCATAAAGTCCCTGAAGACCACCATAGATTTCATTAGATTGAAATATAAAACCTCGCCTTTTACATAGCGAGACTAGATCTTCCATAGTGTGGTTATTCATATTGGTAGTAAGTACTTACTATTGTTATATTACCTTTTATAAATGGATTCAAGACTAGTTCTTTTGAACTTTTTATATTCCCAAGCATACTGTCCCGGTATCTCCATTATACATTTTTCAAACTCGTAATTCATTTTATCTATACCAGATTGAGCTCCAGACAATAGATCAATACTTTCTTTGAAATGAACAATAAAGCCCTTGCCTTTTTCCCTCCTCTCACAATACATTAAGTGAACTTTGCAGCCAGTTTTTTCTTGTAATTTTGGTAATAAAGTCATGGAATAAATTTCATTATTAAAGAACTTAGAGAACTCGCCAGCTCCTTTTTTTGGCACCTGATCTGATGCAATTGCAACTAGTTTTTTACTTTTTAAAGCAGACAGTATCTTACGTATTCCTCCAGAATCAGTATTGACCATTTTTACACCTGCATCATTTCTAGACTTTGTTATTACATTGTCTAAATATTTATTTTTTGGTCTTGTATAGGGGATAGTAATATCTAATTCAGATCCAAGATAATTAATTAGAATTTCTATATTCCCCAGATGTGGTGTAAATAGCAGAACGCCCTTTTCCGCTAACATCGAGTTCTTAATACATTCAAAATTTTTAACCTCTACAAATCCTTCATTTTGACTATAACTTTTATCACCCCAAACCATACCGCTTTCCAATAGGTTCATAGAGCTATGAAAAAGGCTCTCTTTTAATAAGGAGTGAATCTCATTACCGGTGGAGTTAGGAAAAACGGTATACAAATTTTCTAGTGAGACTCTCTTGTGCTTATTAGGTATCCAGTAGACACAAAAGGCCAACATCCTTCCCAATGAGTAAAGGACTTTATACGGAATATTTCCAGTTACTTTAAGAAAGAGAGTATAAAAAAGAACATAAAGTGACATTTGTTACTTAATTTCTCCAAAAAGCAGGAGTGAAAAGAAGTAATAAAGTAAATATTTCTAACCTTCCTAGCAGCATCGCAATGCACAGTGAAAGCTTAGATAAATCCGTTAAGTCCTTGTAATTCTCTGACACAGCACCCAAACCAGGACCAAGATTGTTTAAAGTAGCTCCTACAGCTGAGAATGCTGTCAGAAAGTCATTACTTTGAGAAAGCAGAAACATCAAAATCATTAAAAAAGTTGCAACATAGACGGCAAAGAATCCCCAAACAGACTCTGAAACTCTTGGATCTAATGACTTTTTACCGAATTTAATTGTCACAACTGCATTTGGGTGAATCAGTTTTGTTATTTCACTAGAGCCTTGTCTAATGAGTATTAAGGCTCTTATAACTTTAATTCCTCCTCCAGTCGAACCTGCACAAGCGCCTATAAAGGCAGCAATTAACAGCATAATTGGGACAAATAGAGGCCAGTTTGAGTAATTTGAAGTCAAAAATCCAGTTGTCGTTCCTATTGAAACTGCTTGAAAAACACTATCTACAATCATTTCATCGTAAATATTTTCACTAAAATAAAGGGTCAAGTAGGTTATTAGAGCCGTACTTATAAGTAGTGAGAGATAAAGCTTTACTTCCGAATCATAAAAATAATGAAAAAGCCTTTTCTTGGTCCATGCTAGATAGTGAAGCGCAAAGTTAATTCCTGATATAACCATAAATATAATAGCTGTCCAGCGAAGGCCGCTATTATTAAAGAAGGCAAAACTGTCATCATGTGTTGAAAATCCTCCTATTGAAATAGTAGAAAATGCATGACACACAGCATCAAACCAAGACATACCAAAATATTTATATAAGATTGAGCATGAAATGGTCATAGAAAGATAAACAAACCATAAGGCTTTTGCCGTTTCAGTTATTCTCGGAGTAAGTTTAGAATCTTTAAGAGGTCCAGGAGTTTCTGCCTTGTATAATTGCATACCTCCAACGCCTAATAGAGGCAACACAGCTACAGCCAAGACAATAATGCCCATTCCACCTAACCATTGCAGTAACTGTCTGTAAAATAACAAGGATCTTGGCATATCATCGAGCCCAACTAACACAGTAGCGCCGGTTGTTGTGAGACCAGATATGGACTCAAATAGAGAATCAATGTAGCTTACTCCTTCTAATTCCGCTAAATAGAAGGGAATAGAGCCGAAAAACCCCAAAACAGTCCAAAAGAAGATTGTTATTATAAATCCATCCTTAGTTCTTAGATCGCCATTTTTCTCTGAAGCCAAGAAGAAAAGAAAGCAGCCTATTAAAAAGGTGACAAAACCAGTTACTATGAAGTTATATACAAACTCCCTTTCTTCAAAAAAATAAGCTAAAAAGCCAGGGAAAAGCTGAGCAAAGCTGAAAAGCATAAGCAGAGTTCCTAGAATCCTGGTTGTATAGGGAAATTTCATTACTATGCCGGCGAAAAGGTTTCTTTAACTTGCTTTATAACCTTTTTGTCAGTTAAAAACACTATAACGTGATCGTTCTCCCTTAAATGTACGTGATCATGCGCGATCTTTCCTTTATTGTCTCTTATAAGTGCGCCTATGGTTGCACCTTCCGGTAGAGAGATTTCTCCTAGCTCTTTACCAATACTGCTCTCTTTTCCAGATGGAGAATTTTTGGCCACCGCTTCTATTGCTTCCGCTGCACCTCTTCTAAGAGAATGGACTTTTACTACATCTTTCCCTTCAATTTCTGCAAGAAAAGTCCCAATAGTTATTTGAGATGGTGCTATTGCTATATCAATACCTTTATCTTGCACTAGGTCTACATATGCTGGGTTGTTGATCAAAGCAACAGCTTTATGAGCTCCCATATCTTTTGCCAACAAGCATGACATTACATTTGCTTCGTCGTCGTTTGTGACAGCGGCGAAGACATCTGTGCCTTCTATATTCTCTTCATGTAACAGGTGTTTATCACAGACATTGCCCTCAAGAACAATAGTTTGTTCTAATTTTTCAGACAATCTTTTAGCTCTCTCGTGATCTGATTCAATTATTTTTACTCTGTGATTTAGCTCTATTCTCTTAGCAAGCCTACTTCCTATTTTTCCTCCTCCGGCGATGATTATATTTTTATAAGGTTCTTCTCTTTTCCTCATCTCATTAACCACTTTTGATGCTTCGCCTTTCTTAGATATGAAAAAAACTTCATCACCAGCCCTAATAGTAGTTTGACCTGTAGGCACAATAGAACCTCCATCTCTGAAGATAGCCGCAACTCTTGAGTCCACTCTAGGCATATGTTTTTTTAAGTCTCCAATTTCATGACCTATCATGGGTCCACCGTCAACAGCTTTAACCGCTACAAGATTCAGCTGACCTTGTCCAAATTCCATTACCTGAAGAGACCCAGGTACTTCTATGAGGCCTTCAATATGATCGGTTATCAATTGCTCAGGGCTAATGTGGACATCCACAGGAATTTGACCCGACTCCATGGCCTCTTTAGTTTTACCTTTGAGATAAGAAATCTCCCTAACCCTTGCAATGGTTTTTACAGAATCATTTAGTACCTTCGATATCATGCAAGAAACAAGATTAGTTTCATCGCTTCCAGTTACAGCCACTACCATATCAGCGTCCTTAATACCGGCATTGACTAGGATATTTGGGAAAGATGCGCCTCCAAGAATAGTTCTGATATCAGCCTCTTCTTCGAGTTTATGTAATTTGATTGGGTCGTTATCTACAATAGTAAGATCATTTTCTTGTGACAAAAGGTTAGCGAGCGTACTACCTACAGCTCCGGCCCCCAAAATGACTATTTTCACAAGTTTATGTAAGACAACTTTTCACAGATTATAGTCTTATTTTTTGAAT
>Ga0208130_1001469_pt1 | contig 11392 bp, 9 predicted proteins | sample ETNtaG_31_FD_185771 | JGI IMG/M metagenome (GOLD analysis project Ga0208130, IMG submission 185771) | Marine microbial and viral communities from oxygen minimum zone, Eastern Pacific Ocean - ETNP201310SV78 (SPAdes) (version 2) | ecosystem: Environmental > Aquatic > Marine > Oceanic ...
CCGCTTAGAAAGTGGAAGCATCAGCGATGTTGGTTTCAGCGAAAGCGGATTAAACGATGGGAAATGGTTTACGAACAAAGTTGCGTTCTCTGCGGGAGGGAGATTACGGAAACGGAACCTTGAGGTTGCAGATTGGGCTTCCATCGGGCCTGCTTTCACTTCTGACCAAGTGTCAGGTGACTTGGCACGTTTACGAGAGCTCCACAAGGCAGATGCAGCTGAAGTAATTCAAACAATTCCAGAAGGCAGACGAACCGAATTAGCTGCAGCTCTTGAGGCAAGCCGGCTGGCTGATCTCCTTGAGGAGTTACCTGAATCTGAACAGGCACTAATACTCAACAAACTTGAGACAGCTGACGCTATTGAAGTCCTCCAGGAAATGGAAATAGATGATGAAATCGATCTTCTTAAAGAATTAGACCCAACCCAGCGAGAAATGCTGCTTGCGGAAATGGATCCCGAAAACGTTCAGCAAATCCGTTCACTGCTCAAATACAACGAAGATACAGCAGGAGGCATGATGACCCCTGAAGCAATTGTATTAACTCCCGATTCAACGGTTGCCGATGCCATAGCCAGGCTACGAGACACTGATCTCCCTCCTGCAATATCAGTTCGCCTATTTATAACCGAGTCACCAATACAGGCGCCTACTGGAAAATATCTAGGAAGTGTCACCCTCGCGAGATTATTAAGAGAGCCTCCAACATGCACTGTGGGTGATTGCATTGATAACGATGTACCGACCTTGACTCCAGAAACATCAGAAAAAGAAGTAGCTAAAATCCTAGCCCGATATGACTTACTGGCTGTCGCTGTTGTTGATGCAATGCACCGATTGGTTGGAGTAGTCACAGTTGATGATGTGATCATCCGCCTGACTGAAGGAGAGGACTAATGAAAATAAGAGATGACGCAGTAACAATTCCTGGAAAAGTTAGCAGATCTCTAGGCTCGGGTTCCGATCGAGACACAGTTGGCCGATGGTCGGAAGCCATTGCGAGAGGAATGGGTGGAGGAAAATTTCTCATCATCCAAACACTTGTGGTTATCGCATGGATTGCTCTTAACGCAGTGGCAGGCTCCAAAGGGCTATGGGACGAATACCCCTTTATACTTCTTAACCTACTATTCAGTATCGAAGCTGCCTACGCTGCACCACTCATTCTTCTAGCACAGCACAGACAAGACGCGCGCGACCGAGCACTTGCGGAGAGAGACAGAGAAGTAAACAGCCGTATTCTCTCAGATAGTGAATTCCTGACAAGAGAACTAGCTGCAATCCGACTTCGTCTAGATGATGTTGTGAGCATCACCGAATTAGAAACGCTAATCAAAGACCTAACAAGCACAGTTCAAACCTCTGAGGATAGTGAATAGCCTTTAAATTTTCCGATTCTAATTTATTCGCTAACCTGTCATTAGGAGTAAAAATGCTTGAAATTCCCAAAATTATTTCCGTTGACGATCATGTTGTCGAACCTCCCGACCTTTGGGTTGAAAGACTTCCATCGAAATACAAAGATAAGGGCCCGAGAGTCGAGAGAGACCGAGCAATTTTCAATTTTGAAGGTGGCGTCTTCTCATATGAAAAGGGTGCGAAGGATGGAGAGGAATGTGACTGGTGGATCTATGACGATCTGGTCTATCCCTTTCCAAAGCTCTCGGCCGCAGTGGGGTTTGACAGCCTTGATGTAACACCGGTTACTTTTGACCAGATTCGTCCAGGTTGCTGGAAACAGAAAGAACGGCTGGAAGATATGGATGCAAACCACGTAGAGGCATCAGTAAATTTCCCTAACGTACTCCCTAGGTTCTGCGGCCAAGCTTTCTTAGAACGGCAAGATAAAGAACTTGCTTTGTTATGTGTCAAAGCCTACAACGATTGGATGATCGACGAATGGTGCGCTGGAGACGGTAAAGGTCGACTAATCCCAATGACGATAGTTCCTCTTTGGGATCCGTTACTTGCCGCTGAAGAAATACGGAGATGCGCTGATAAAGGAAGCCATGCTATAGCCTTCACGGAAAACCCACACCCGCTTGGATTGCCATCAATTCATGCTGCTGATAATCATTGGGACCCTGTCTTCCAAGCGTGCGCAGATACCGAGACCATCTTAAATATGCATATAGGGTCTAGTTCAAAAATGCCTGCGACATCCCCAGACGCCCCCTTTGCCGTAAGTTCAACAATTACGTTTTCAAATGCCATGGGTTCATTTTGTGACTACATTCTTTCAGGGGTCTTTGATAGATTTCCTGGCCTTCGGATTGCTTACGCCGAGGGGCAGGTTGGTTGGATGCCTTATGTTATTGAGCGGATGGATAAACTATGGGAAGAGCGAGATAATTCCTCCGATTTTGGTGTCATGTTGCCTAATCGGCCATCCTCGTACATAGCTGACCATATTTATGGGTGCATTTTTGATGATGAAGTTGGATTACTTAACAGAGATTTAATTGGAATGGACCAGATCTGTTTCGAGGTTGATTATCCTCACGCCGACTCTACTTTTCCCCACACGAAAGACGTAGCTACCTCAATTGTCACAAAAGCCGGCTTAAATGATGAAGAGATTTACAAATTAATGAGGGGGAATGCAATCAGAGGTTGGGGTTTAGAGAGATTTGGTATCACGCAATAGCCAACACTGACGACATTATGCAACTCCCCCATTTGCGAAGACAAAAGAGAACTATTGACCTTTCAAGTATTGCGGGTCGTTTCTCAACTGGCGTTGCTTCAATTAATGCCACTGTAGAACCGAGAGCTGCCTATTGGGATCAATGGAATAAAGCTAATCTATCCGGAGATGGACCACTATGGATTGCTTTAGGAGACTCAGTCACTCAAGGTATAGGTTCTTCAAACCCTCAAACTAGCTATGTCCATATTATTCTAGAGCGTTTGAGGACGAGAACAGGAAAAGATTGGAGGTTGATTAACTTATCAATGAGTGGTGGACGTTTCCTTGATGTTGTTGAAAGGCAACTCCCAATTATTGAAGATTACCAACTTCAACCTTCACTTGTCACCACAATCATTGGGAGCAATGATCTTATGTGGAGAAGAGATAAAGAAAGCATTCTGAACGATGCAAAGCGCACGATTAATTCTCTACCGCCCGGGAGCTACTTAAGTAAAGTTTCTGCAGCTAGGAAAGGTAAGCGCGCAATGGTTTCATCAGCTATCAACCATCTCGCACCTATCCGAGGCATCCATCTTTTCAACGCGTGGGATTGGCCTACTGGAGAGGGAATGTGGGCCGAGGATCGGTTTCACCCTAACGACGAAGCTTATAAATATATAGCGAATAACCTTTGGACGAGTCTTGTAAAAAATCTACTTATATAAGTCAATCAAAATAATCATCGCCACGACGCTGACGCTTAAGTGCCCCGCGCTTTCTTTTATCATCCACGCGCTTCTTCTTTTTCGATGCGCTTGGCTTTGATGGAACTCTCTTCGGTTCCGTTTTAAGATTTCTCTCTACAAGTGATGTCAATTTCTCTAACGCTAAGTCCTTATTCCGCTTTTGAGAACGGTATTTTGAAACTACTATCCTTACTTTGGGACCAAGTCGCTGAACAAGCAATTCCTTCTCCGTATCAGAAAACGAAACCGTGTCGGTGATACTCCATGTTAACTCAACCCGAGTGTTGACTTTATTTGAATGTTGCCCACCGGGACCGCCGGATTTGGTATAGCGAAATGAAAGCTCATTACGGTCTATATCTGATGAGTTCCAATTCATAGATACAGAATAGAGCAGTTCGTCTCGTGCCTTTGCGTCTCTATGTATTAACTGATCTTTAAACCATCATTCATCTTTCATTCACATAAAGGAGTGGTCTAAACGTCTAAGGTCAACGTATGAGAATTTTCGTAACAAATGATGATGGAATTGACTCCATAGGCCTCCATATCCTTGCCAGATCTATGCTTCCGTTCGGCGAAGTTGTTATTGGAGCTCCAGATACTGAATATTCGGGTGCTTCGTCCAGCTTCGGAGCATTGCACTTAATTAAACCTGAACTGCATAAAGCAAGCGTAGAAGGAATCGACGAAGCATGGGCAATAACAGGTCCACCTGCTCTTTGTGTTATGTTCGCAAGACTGGGCGCATTCGGAGATCCATTTGATCTCGTAGTTTCAGGAATAAACCCCGGCGCTAATGTAGGACGCTCTGTTTATCACTCTGGAACGATAGGTGCCTGCCTTACCGCACGAAACGGCGGAATCACTGGAGTTGCTGTTAGCCAAGCTGTAGATGAGGGTGGCTACATGGGGCAAGGGATCGAAGAAATGCTACGAAATCAAAAATGGGATAGCGCAGCTGAAATTGCTGCCTTAGCGGTAGGGGAAATGTGCACGAATCTCCCAAAAGAGGCATCTGTATTAAATATTAATGTGCCAAATATGGATGTTTCAGAAATGAAAGGGTGGGCACAAACTACCGTCGGAACGGACCTAATGCGCCAAATGACAGAAGTGGATATTGAGCCGAAAATAGGGCACGAAGGTGCTTATCACTTAAATCTAAAATGGGGTGAGCGCATAACCCCCTCCTCTATAGATAATGATGTTGGCGCAGTCGCAAATGGATACGTTTCAATTTCTTGGCTTAGCCGCCTCATATCTCAAGAACCTCCGAGTGGAAGCTCCGTAGAGAACAGATTAGATTCTATTTTTGCAAATTAGATAACCTTGCGCGACTAACCCGTGTTAGTGCAATGCTCAACAAAGTGATATTGTCTGATTCAACGATTGGAGAGACTTTTGAGAATAGCAATCCTATATCAATCATTACGCGGAGGAACAAAGAAATTAGCTGAAAGTTTGGGAGCGAATTTCCAAAGCAAAGGGTCCTCGGTTGGGGTTTTCCCTATCACCAACTACGACGCTCAATTCGTACTCGACGCAGACCTGATAGTCATTGGGACCTGGACAGATGGGCTTTTCGGATTGGGAGCACGACCTGGTCAAATAGGGAAATTGAACACACTGCGAGACATCGCTCACAAAGACGTAGCTCTCTTTGTAACCTATGAGATTAGTCCTGAGAAATCATTAAATGGCCTAATTGAGTGGGCCCACGACCGCTCTGCAAACGTAGTCACCTCAGCAGGCTTCAAAGTACGGGGACCTTTCAGAAAGAATATTGAAGGAGATATCCAAATGTTTGTAGAAAACTCCCTAAGTCCAGTTGAACAGAATTGAAGTGCTCTCCAAGTATCCGATTTCAAACGATGACCATTTAACATCACTGAAGAAAATCTTAACTTTATGACAATTAAGGATGCTAAAGAGTTGGGGCCTGATGACTTCGTTTGGGATTTCTTCTGCAGGAGCCCAGAGGACTCGATGGTTGCAAGAGTTAGAGCCGCTAGTGCAGTTGGCTTTAGCGCTGTTGGAATGCATTTGGGTGCCTGGGTGCAGCTAACAAAACATCCAGACCGTATTGATGAACTCGAACATGCCTTAGATGAATGCAATATGGCTTTAGCGAATATAGAAACTTTACGAGGCTGGGCATCTCCATCATCTCCTTCTGAAAAGTGTTTGATGCAAGAAAGCATGGTTTGGGAAATCACCAAACGATTCCAATGTCGCTATGTTCAAGTTATTGGCGACTACACCGGATCGATTGAGGAAGCTGCACAAGGGTTTGGGAGCCTTTGTGACCGCGCATCCGAATACGGTCTTCTTGTCGGCCTTGAACCTGTTCCGGAGATGACCAACATTGATAGTTTGCGTGTTGGAGTAGAAATAATAGAGAGGGCAGATAGAGAAAACGGTGGTATCTGTTTTGATAGTTGGCATTTGACTAGGTCAACAAACCAGATTTCTGACATCGAAAGAATTCCTGATGGAAAAATCTTTGCTACGCAATGGAATGATGGTTCTCTTACCAAAACCTTTGATGATTATTACACCGACACTTTAAGTACAAGAGTCCCTCCCGGAGAGGGTGAATTTCAACTAATTGCGATGATGGAAGCTGTACAAAAAAATGACTGTCAAGCTCCGATTGGGCTTGAGGTCCCTTCAACTGAGCTGTGGGCCGCACCAATTGAAGAAGCTGCAGAGGCAGCGATGAGTGGGATGCGGGATCTCTTAGCTAAGTCAAAAACTACCTGACGTACATTGTGTTTGAAATGAAAGCGCGGGTACTCTTTACCTAGAAATGTGCAAGGGGGAACATGCCTAAATTACTTGACGATATTGTTTCTACTAAAGGTAGCGAAATAGCTGTTGCTGATGAATTTGGTTCAACTACTTGGAGCCAATTTGACGAGAGGGTGCGTCGTTTAATTAATGGACTAAAGGACCATGGTGTCGGCCCTGGAGACACCATCGCAATGATGATGGGCAACAGAAGAGAATGTTTTGAAATTTTCCAAGCTTGCGCTCATCTTGGTGTTACTTATGTACCTGTAAATTGGCATTGGGTTCCAGACGAACTTGCTTATGTTCTTGAAGATGCTGATGTTAAGGTTCTTTTAGTAGGAAACCGTTTCACTGATGTCGCTGTTGAAGCGCTTTCCGATTCCCGATCTCAAAACGTTCATCTGTCTTTGGTAGTAGGAGGAAAACATGAGACATTAACCGACTACGAGGAATTTCTCTTAAGTTCTTCAACTGATGATTTAGCAGATGACCAACAATTGCTTGGCGGACCGATGTTCTATACGTCCGGAACAACGGGAAGGCCGAAAGGTGTTCGGGGGTCGTTGTCGGGTGGGGGAACTATACCAACTGAGGTGATGCAGCTTATTGGAGGAAGCATGGCAAGCTATGTCCCAGCAAACGGCAAATCTTTACTCGTCGGGCCTGTTTATCACTCTGCACAGTGGGCATTTACCTTCATGCCGATGATCAACGGGTCATCAGTTGTCATGCGGCACAAGTTTGATGGAGCCGAAACCGTTGAACTTATTGATTCTGAAAGAATAACAAATATCCATCTAGTGCCGACCCAATTTAAGAGAATGCTTGATTCCCCAGAGCCGGTCAAAGAAGCGTTCGTTGGAGACTCTCTTGAATCGGTATGGCATGGAGCTGCTCCTTGCCCAGCGTCTTGGAAACGCTCGATGCTTGACTGGTTTGGCCCCAAGGTGCATGAATACTATGGATCAACAGAAGGAGCGTTTATCTCTACGATAAAGGCGGATGACTGGCTGGAAAAGGGAGGTTCGGTTGGTAAACCATTAGAGACTGTCGAAGTACTTGTTGTTGATGATGATGGGAATAGATTGACTGAACCCAACGCCTCAGGAACGTTATATTTTAGAAATTTAATGGGAACAGATTTTGAATATCATAAGGCTCCAGAAAAAACGGCGGAAGCTCATCTTGAGCCCGGAGTATTCACAACTGGTGATATAGGTTTCCTTGACGAGGACGGCTACCTTTGGCTTTCGGATAGGAAAATAGACATGATTATTTCTGGTGGTGTGAATATTTACCCGGCAGAGATTGAAGCTGTGATAGCCGAACACGATGGCGTTGCTGACGTATCTGTTATCGGTGTTCCAAACGAAGAGTTCGGAGAGGAAGTCAAAGCCATCGTCGAGTGTTCTAATGGTTACATTGGAGATGAGGATTTTGTTCGAGAGATACTGCAATTGTGCAATAGTAAATTGGCGGGATACAAGCGACCAAAGTCTGTTGACTTTATTGATCAACTGCCTCGGACAGGAACTGGAAAGATTCTAAAGCGAACGCTTCGCGAGCCCTATTGGGAAGGCCATGAGAGGCAAATATAGGTTAAATATTTGTTATGGAGCGTAACCCCAAACCGTATCTACAAGATAGCTTTGCTATCGACAATGAAACTGTTGAAGATGCTAAGGGACAAATCGGTAACGCTGAGTTAGTAGATCACTCCAGACGGCTTGTGAAAAAGCTATGGAATGTCGCAGAAGGTGTTTGGTGTTTCGTTGGAAATGGTCTATCAAACCAAACATTTGTTGAAGGACCTGAAGGTCTAATAGTCATTGACACAGGTGAATGCGTTGAGGAGATGGCCGAAGCGTTAGTGGCGATACGCGAAGAGACACAATCGCCTATTGCTGCAGTTATTTATACTCATTTCCATTATGTAGCTGGGACGAAAGCAGTTTTTACAAGCGAAGAGCGTGATGATATTCCGGTATGGGGGCATGAACGAATCGCCATGAATAGACGGAGCTATGGAACAGAGCTAAGCGCAGTTGCTTCAAGAGGTTTAATTCACCAATTTGGCATTGCGCTTCCGCATTCTGGGATTGACTCTGTCATCAACGTGGGTCTCGGTCTCGCTTACAGAAATCCGGAGCATGCCCCCTTCACACCGGGGTTCGTGGAACCCAATAAAACGTTTACCGAACCGCTCAGTGTTCAAATTGCTGGTTTGCAAGTTCATATGTCACCTGCTCCGTCTGATGCAGATGACTCAATAACAATATGGTTTCCTGATCTGGGAGTTTGCGTCAATAATTTGATTTGGCCTGTATTGTTCAATGTGTTTGCAATCAGAGGCGAAGAGTATAGAGATCCGCGGATTCTATTGGCAGGCATTGACTATATTCTATCTCTTTCCCCTGAGGTAGTGATCGGTACTCACGGTCCACCAATAGTAGGAACTGAGCTAGCTAAAACTGAGATCACAAGGTACCGAGACCGGATTCAATTTCTTTGGGACCAAACAGTTCGGGGTATCAATAAAGGAATGGACCTTGAACAATTAACCCAATTCGTGCAACTTCCGAGGTCTGAGGAAGAATCCTACCTGACACGACAGTTTTATGGTTTAGCAGAACACCATGTTCGGCAGATACACAACGGGCTTCGAGGCTGGTTTGATGGGAACCCAGCAAAATTATTCCCAGATGATCCATCAGCTCGCGCCAAAAAACTTGTGCGTGGTTTTGGAGGCGCAGAAAAAACCCAAGCGATCGCTGACGAGGCATTTACTAAAGGAGACCTGCGGTGGGCTATTGAGCTGTCGAGTGTCCTTTTGGAATACTACAACAGTTCTGAAGAAGAGAGTGGTGCTGAGATGGAAAGAGCCTCTAGGCTTTTAGCTAATTCTTTGCGGAAAGTTGCCCAAACAACAACAGCTGCAAATATACGTAACTGGTGCCTCACACATGCTCTTGAATTAGAGGGATCACTTAACCTTGAACGGCACCGGAGACATAGGTTCTCCCGCTCTGTGGTGATGTCAAATCCTGCTTCATCAACTGTCCATGCTTTGAGAGTTCTATTAAACCCCGACCTAGCCAAAGGCTTTTGTCAGGAACTTAGATGGGAGTTTGAGAATGGAGAGAGCACAGGATTATTGATACGAAATCAGGTTGCTATCCCCACCGACGGAAAAGATGCTCCTCTGGCGATACGTTTATCCATTGAAACATGGGCTGATTTGCTTTCCGGTACTTTAACTTTGTCAGATAGTTTGCTTTCAAAAATTACGACCACAAATACAAGCGAAGAAATAACTAAGTTTCTATCGCATTTCGATCTCCCTTCTATCACTCAATGAAACATTTACCTTTTAATTCAGCAAAATTTCAAGGTAAGGCAGAACAATTCATTGAGGACTCTGTTGCAGTGCCTCTGGAAAAGAAGCAACTCCCAGATTCTGCACCGAATGTACTTTTAATAATGCTTGATGATGTCGGATTTGGAAGCGCTGCCACTTTTGGTGGCCCGATCGAAATGCCGGCAGTATCAGAGATAGCCAAAACTGGAATATCTTATAACCAATTTCATACCACTGCTCTGTGCTCACCCACCAGAGCTTCCTTGCTTACAGGGCGCAATCACCACTCGGTTCATATGGGAGGAATCGCAGAGGTAGCGAACAGTTTCCCAGGGTATGACAGTGTTATCCCTGCTGAGTCGGCAACAGTTGCGAAAATATTGAAAGAGCATGGTTACTCAACGAGTTGCTTCGGGAAATGGCATCTTACGCCTACATGGGAGAAAGGGCCTACTGGACCTTTTGACAGGTGGCCTACCGGCATGGGCTTTGATAGATTTTACGGGATTTTGGGTGGTGAGGCTTCACAGTGGGAGCCAGCTGCGTATGACCAAACTACTCCTATTGAACCTCATATAGGGAAAGATGATTATCACTTAAGCGAAGACTTAGCTGATCAGGCAATTAAGTGGATTCGGCAACAACAAACATCGACTCCAGATAGCCCATTCTTCTGCTATTTCGCTCCTCCGGCAGTTCACGCGCCACACCAAGCACCGAAAGAATGGATAGACAAATACGTAGGAGCGTTTGACGAAGGTTGGGATGCTCTCCGAGAGCAAATATATAAACGGCAGTTAAACCTAGGAGTTATTCCTGAAGGAACGCAACTCACACCTCGGCCAGAACAGATTCCAAGTTGGGATTCCTACCCTGATCGCTACAAACCAGTAGCTACTCGATTGATGGAAGTATTTGCTGGATTTCTAGCACATACTGATGCACAAATTAAAAGGATACTTGATTGCATCAATGAGACGGGTTGTGCTGACAATACTCTGGTGATTTATATCACAGGCGACAATGGTGCATCTGCGGAAGGAACGGTTCACGGTGCTTGGTCTGCGCCGTCGTTTCAAAATGGTGTCCACGAGGACCCTGAGTGGCTGCTAGAACACATTGATGATTTTGGAACCAATAAATGTGAAAATCATTTCAATGTTGGTTGGGCGTGGGCTTTGGATGCTCCTTTCCAATGGATGAAACAAGTAGCTTCGCATTTTGGAGGAACCCGTAATGCAATGGTTATGAAATGGCCTGACAGAATAACCGAAGTTAATTCATTAAGGAACCAGTTTCATCACGTTATTGATATTGCACCAACAATTCTTGCTGCAGCGGGCTTAAACTGGCCCGAAACAGTCAACGGTATAGAGCAAATGCCTGTTGACGGAGTCTCAATGGAATACTCATTTAATGACGCTGATGCTTTGAGCGCTAGGAAGACTCAATATTTTGAAATCTTTGGGAATAGAGCTATCTTCCACGAAGGCTGGATTGCCTCTTGTTTCCACGGAAGGGTGCCTTGGATCAGGCTCAAGGGCTATGAGTTTGGTGGAGATCAAGAGAAGTGGGAGCTCTACAACGTTAACGAGGACTTTTCGCAGAGTGAGGATTTAAGTGATATCTACCCTGACAAACTTGCCGAATTACAAAATCTATTTGATACGGAAGCGGTAAAACACAACGTCTTTCCACTCCGAGACACTAGCTTGAGGATTTCAGGAAATTTTCGAGTCCCTTCAGCTCTCGGAAAGAGAAAAAGGATGTCGTACACGACAGATCACGTAAGAATCCCAGAAAGTGCTGTCATTAATCTAAAAAATGCATCGCATAGAATCTCTTCAAAAGTAACGATT
>Ga0208130_1001471_pt1 | contig 11380 bp, 18 predicted proteins | sample ETNtaG_31_FD_185771 | JGI IMG/M metagenome (GOLD analysis project Ga0208130, IMG submission 185771) | Marine microbial and viral communities from oxygen minimum zone, Eastern Pacific Ocean - ETNP201310SV78 (SPAdes) (version 2) | ecosystem: Environmental > Aquatic > Marine > Oceanic ...
CGTTCATCTAGTTATATGGGTTTCTTATATTTAATTTACTCAATAAAGCTACTTCTTTTTTTTCCATAATCTCAGCCATTTTATCATTTTCATGATCAAAACCCAGTATATGATATATCCCATGTATTAACATGTGAATAATATGATCATCAAAAGTTTTTCCTTGCTCTATCGATTCTCTTTCTATGAAATCATAGTTAATTGCTATATCTCCTAAATTTCCTGTCATAGATTTAGAAATGTCATTATTTGTAAAAGATAAAACATTAGTTGGCGAGTCTTTTTTTCTGAACTTCCTATTTAAATTCATCATTTCCTTATCGTTAACTATTCTTATGTTTATTGAATACTGGGACAAGTCTTCTTCATCAGATATAACTTCAAAAGCCTGATTAAGTTTAACTTCTAAATTTTTGTCCAAAACAAATCCATTGCTGTATGAAATTTCTAAACCCACTTATGAGTCCTCTTTTTCCTCTGAGTATCTATAAGCATCAATTATTTTCTTAACCAAAGGATGTCTCACAACATCTTCGGAAGAAAAGTATGTAAACCCAACTCCATCTGTGTCTTTTAAAACGTGAATTGCATGAGATAACCCGGATTCTATTTGCTTAGGAAGATCAATTTGAGTTAGGTCCCCATTTATAACAAGCTGTGAGCCAAATCCCATTCTTGTAAGAACCATTTTCATTTGTTCTTTAGTTGTATTTTGGCTTTCATCCACAATAATAAAAGAATTATTCAATGTTCTTCCCCTCATATATGCAAGTGGTGCTATTTCAACAACGCCTTTACTTAAAAGTTTTTCAGTTTTTTCAATGCCCAGCATTTCATACAATGCATCATAGAGAGGGCGTAAGTATGGATCAACTTTCTGAGATAGATCTCCTGGAAGGAAGCCAAGTTTTTCGCCAGCTTCAACAGCAGGTCTTATAAGAATGATTCTATCAATCACCTCATTTAATAATGAATCAACTGCTAAAGCTACAGCTAGATATGTTTTTCCAGTACCAGCAGGCCCAATTCCAAAATTAATATCAAAATTTCCAATATTCTCAATATATGTTCGTTGGTTTTTTCCTCTAGGAACAATGCTTCTCTTTGGAGTTTTTATCTTTATATCTTTTTTGATAGTCTTATTATCCGAATCTTGTATGCATAAATATAGAGTTTCTTTTGTTATCTCAACTCCTTTTCCAGCGGCCTCATATAATCTTTTTAAGGCTGCTGCAGATAAATTAACATTCTCTTCAGATCCTTTTATTTTAAGATTATTGCCATTTTGAAATATCTTTACATCAAAAGTTTTTTCTACAAATTTAAGATTTTCGTTAAGCTCACCAACAAACCTTACCATTATGTTTGCATCTGAAGGTTTTAATTCAAGATTAGTTAAGGCTGAATCTTTTGACATTAATTTTGTAAATTACCCCTTAAACAATTTGGTAGCGCTTCATCTATTTGAATATTAATCATTTGGCCTACTAAATCAATATTATTTGAAGAAAAATTAACAATACGATTGCATATTGTTCTTGCTTGCAATTGTCCTGGATCTCTTTTTGACTGACCATAAACAAGACAGTTTTGAATTGTGCCGACCTTTTTTCTGCTATAACCAAACGAAAGCTGGTTTAATCTGTTCTGTAAAATATTTAGTCTTTCTTTTTTTTCTTCTTGAGTAACACTATCTGGCATGTCAGATGCTGTAGTGTTTGGTCTTGGGCTGTATATAAAACTAAATGATTCATCAAACTTTACTTCGTTGATAACATTCATAGTCCCTTCAAAATCTTCATTAGTTTCACCAGGAAATCCAACTATAAAATCTGATGAAAAGCTCATATCTGGTCTTATAGACTTTATTCTATCTATAAGGTTTAAGTATTTATCTACATTGTATCTGCGCCTCATTAACTTCAAGATTCTGTCTGATCCACTTTGAACAGGAAGATGAACATGACTAACTAACTCAGGAACCTTATCGTAAACCTCAACGAGATCATCTTTAAATTCATGTGGGTGGCTGGTCGTATATCTGATTCTTTCAATATTCTCGATTTTTGCTGTTAGCTCAATAAGTTTAGCTAGAGAAGATTTTTCACCCTTATAGGTTCCCTTAAAATTATTTACGTTTTGACCTAAAAGATGTATCTCGCGCGTTCCTTTATCGGCTAATACAGAGATCTCATTTAATATGTCTTCAATAGTTCTGGAAACCTCATGCCCTCTGGTTTTTGGAACAACACAAAATGAACAATATTTGTTACAGCCTTCGATTATGGACACAAATGCTGATGGTTCTCCTGTTCCTTGAACAGGTATGTGTGTAAACTTTTCTAACTTGGGAAAAGATATATCAACTTGATTGATATTTGTTTTTTCTTTTTCATTGTACAAGTCTGGTAATTTATGCAGAGTTTGAGGACCAAAAACTATGTCTACTGCTGGAGCTCTCTTGATAATTTTTTCTCCTTCCTGAGAGGCAACACAGCCTCCAATAGCTATCTTAAGATTTGGTTTTTTATCTTTAATTTTTCTCCATCTACCAATTTGGTGAAAAACTTTTTCTTGAGCTTTTTCTCTTATAGAACAAGTATTTAATATGAGCAAATCAGCATCCTCTTCACTTTTTGCCAACTCAAAATTTTCTTTTTCCTCAAGAAGATCAAACATTTTTGCAGAATCGTATTCATTCATCTGACATCCATGAGTTTTTATAAATAGTTTTTTTGTCATATTAATAAATATCTATAACTTTAATTCTCTAATTTAATTCCCATATAATTAGTATTATGAAAACTAAAAATGTTTACAAGATAATTTTCATTCAACTTGGTGAAATTTATGAAGTTTTTGCTAAACAAATATACCAAAGTGACATGTACGGTTTTATCGAGGTGGAAGAGTATATCTTCAATAAAGATAAACAGCTAGTGGTGGACCCTAGTTCAGAAAAATTAAAAAGTGAGTTTTCTAAAGTAAATAGAAGTTATATACCTATCAATTCAATTATACGCATTGATGAAGTGAATGAATCAGGTGAAGCTAAGATAAAAGAAAATAAAGGCAAAGTAAGCCCAATACCTCTAAATATTCAACCTTCAAATACCAAAGATTAGGCTAATCTGGCATAAAAAGATCTTTATAAAACTTTAGTTCTGCAACAGACTCCTTAATATCTCCTAATGCCCTATGGGATCCTTTTTTTTCATATACTTGAGCTTCATTCATCCATCTAACAGCAACTTCTTTAAAGGACGAAACATCAATATGTCTATAATTAAAATATGATTCTAATCTTGGCATATACCTTGATAGGAATCTTCTGTCATGAGACACAGTATTTCCACACATTGGAGAAACCTTTTCACCCACATATTTAGAAATAAATTCTAAAGTTTCTATTTCAGCTACTTGAGATGTTAAATTACTATTCTTAACCTCTTCAATAAGTCCAGATAGCCCATGTTGGTTTTGATTCCATTCGTCCATACCTTCTAAAAATTCTATCGGTTGTGAAATTACAAGATTTGGTCCCTCTGCAAGAATATTTAAATCAGAGTCAGTTACTAAGGTAGCAATTTCAATAATTCTTTCTTTTTCTGGATCCAATCCTGTCATTTCAAGATCAATCCATATTAAGTTATCTCTTGATTGTAATGTCTTCATCTCTTCTTATATTCATCTGTTTAGTGTATTTTGTTCTTATTATGGAAAAAGTTCAAACCGGACAAGTTATCGAATTCTATTCAAATAGCTGTCTTGTTAAAACAAAATTTGGGAAATTTGAGTGTATAGCTATCAAAAACATTGTTGTTGGTGACTTTGTTGATCTCGAAATTATTCAAGATAGTAAAAAGTTTCTAGGCAAAATACTTAAAATAAATCAAAGATCATCTTCTCTAACCAAAAGCTATAACGGTAAAGAAAAACTTTTTGCAGCTAATATAACCCACGTTGGGATTTTGGTTACACCAAAACCAAAAACATCTACTGAATTTATAGATAAGTGGATTCTAAAAACAAAACTTTCAAATATCGAAGCTTTTATTGTAAATAACAAAATCGATTTAAACATAGATAAAGAATACAGAGACAAAATAAATATTTATAAGAATATAAACATTAAAATTATTGATAGCTCCGCTAAGTATGGAAATAATCTTAAAGAATTGGGTAATTACATAACAGGAAAATGCGTATTATTTGTTGGCAACTCTGGGGCTGGAAAGTCTACTCTTACCTCGAAGATTATTGGAAGGGATCTAAAAACCAATGAGCTTTCAAATGATCAGGGTGTTCATACAACATCAATATCCTCTTTATATGAGCTGCCAGGAAATAAAAAAATTATTGATTCGCCTGGGATGCGAGATATTGAAATTTCTGAATATCCAAAAAATAAAATAATTAACGGATTCAAAGAGATATTAGAATCATCCAAAGCTTGTAAATTTAGTGATTGCAACCACATTAAGAATGAAGGTTGTAATGTTGAAAAAGATTTATTGGATAATGTTATTAGTAAAAGTAGATACAATAATTTCATAAAATTTAGAGATCATGAATAAAAAGACTCATTTTGGATACAAGGAAGTAGAAGAATCTGATAAAAGTAAATATGTCGGTGAAGTTTTTACTTCTGTATCAAAAAACTATGATGTTATGAATGATGCTATGTCGTTTGGCATGCATAGATTATGGAAAAAGATCCTAGTAGAGTTAGCTTGTGTTGGGGATGAAGACATAATCTTAGATATAGCCAGTGGAACAGGAGATATTTCAAAAATAATATCTCGAGAATATCCAAATACCAGTATCTTTATGACTGATATTAATTACGACATGTTGGATGAGGGAAGGAACAGGGCTATAGACGAAAACTTTAATTCGAATTGTTCATTTTGCCAGCTTGATGGTGAAGTTTTACCTTTTGATAATGGCGCCTTTGACTTAATAACCATTGGTTTTGGTCTGAGAAATTTTACAAACAAGGAAAACGGCTTAAGCGAAATGAAAAGATGTCTTAAAAAAAATGGCAAGTTACTTGTTTTAGAGTTTTCAAAACCTAAAAATCAACTCTTTTCTAAAATATACGACTGGTATTCTTTTAATATTCTGCCCAAGTTAGGCTCATTGCTTGCAAATGATTCTGAGAGTTATCAATACCTAGCAGAGTCTATAAGAATGCATCCTGATCAGGAAAAACTAAAAGAAATGATGCAAGATGTAGGTCTGGTGGATTGTAAATTCTATAATCTGCTTAATGGGGTAGTTGCAATTCATATTGGTAATAATGATTGATACTAACAAGGCCCTTAATAGGCTTATTAAAGATCTCAAAGACTCATCTCCAAACCTAGAAAATTCTATAAAAGAAATTGCGCCAGTAAGTTTCTTCTTAAATATAAAGCATCATAAAGATATTTATATAACAATAAATGAAGACTTTTCTAAAATTAGCTTTTTAGAACAAGGCTATGATTTTGAGATAAGAGCTTCTTTAATAGATATACTAAAACTAGCAATATCCGGAAAATTAAACAAAGGTCTAATATATGGAAATGTTGAAGTCGCCATAGTTCTTTTTAATGCTGTACATAAGTCAAATGTTGATTTGATATATTTGATTGATAAATATTTTGGGAGCTTGCCTGCAGTATTTACATATACTATTGTTAAAAAGATTTTTGAATCATCAGAAATATACCAAGATGAAAATTATAGGGATATGAGAAAACGTCTAAGAGATATTACTATTAGGCTTGATAGGCTTGAGGTATTAAAAAGCTTATGAATTTTATAATAGTTATTTTTGAACTTTTAAGAATGTCGCTCTTGGGGATACAAAAAGGTATTTTTTATAAACCGAATGGAAAAAAATTAGCAGCTTTTTTAGAATCCCTTGGTCCTATTTTCACAAAATTTGGTCAATTATTATCAACAAGAACTGATATTTTAGATTTCGAAACTGCAAAACAATTAGAAAGCTTGACCGATAATTGTAAGCCGTTTGAAGTTTCCAAGTTTAAAAAAATTGTTGAATCAGAATTAGGTGATTCAATTGCTAACATATTTCATTCATTTGATGAGAGGCCTCTAGCGGCGGCTTCTCTTGCTCAAGTTCACTCAGCCAAACTTAAAAATGGAGATGAGGTTGTTATTAAGGTTCTTCGTCCAGGAATTGAGAAAAGAGTTAAAAAAAATCTACGGCTTTTAAAATCAGCAGCAAAAATTTTCTCTTATCTCTATAAAGATAGTTATAGACTTAAGCCAAATGAAGTCATTAAAGATTATGAGACAACAATCCTAAAAGAGCTTGATTTAAAGTTAGAAGCATCTAATACAAACCTAACAAGAAGGAACTTTATTGACTCAGATGAACTGTATATACCAGAAGTGTACTGGGACCTAACAACATCAAGGGTAATGGTGCTCGAAAAAATTGAAGGCATACCATGTACTGATGTTAAGGAAATTGAAAAACATGGTATTGATAAAAAAATACTAGCTGAAACTGGTGTTATGATTTTTTTAAATCAAATATTTAGGGACAATTTTTTTCATGCTGACATGCATCCAGGGAATATCTTTGTTTCAAAGAAAAATCCAGAAAACCCAGGCTATATTGCTATAGATTGTGCTATAACCGGATCTTTATCAAATGATGAAAGATATACGCTTGCTAGAATGCTTCAGTCTGTTTTAAAACAGAATTATAAATCTCTTGCTAATTTATTCATTACTTCAGAATGGGTAAATCCTGATACAAACAAGATTGAACTAGAAAATACTTTAAGGGCCTGCTGTGAGCCAATTTTTGAAAAGCCCCTTTCAGAAATTGAATTTGGTAAATTGCTTTTATATCTTTTTCAGAGCACAAGGCAATATGGCTTATCTCTTCAAACTTCGCTTGTTCTGCTTCAAAAAACTTTAATTCACATTGAGGGCATGGGTAGACAAATATATCCTGAGTTAGACTTTTGGGGTTTAGCTGAACCATATCTTGATAAGTGGCTAAAAGAACAGTTTAGTCCTATCAAGCTCAAAGATTACATAATTGAAAATAAAGAAGATATTTTATTTAAAGCTTCTGAAGTACCTGGAATCGTATACGAGGCCTTAGATGAATTAAGAAGTTATTCAAAAACTAAAAAATCGAATGACAAGCGAATCAAGGACTTAGAGTTACAATTATCTAAACAAAAATTCATCGTCAGAGTAATCAGTGTTGTTATAATAGTTTGTGCAGCTATCATATTGGTAGTTTCATAGGAGAAGTTATGAACATGGGATGGGTTGAATTGTTAATTATTTTGGCTGTTGTTTTATTAATCTTTGGTGGAAGTAAGCTTAGATCTCTTGGATCTGATCTTGGCTCAGGCATTAAAGGTTTTAAAAAGGCTGTCAAAGATGACGAATCCAAAGAAGAAAAAGAAGAAGACTAAAATTGTTTCAAATAGGCTTTCTAGAGATATTAATTATTTTCATATTTGGGCTAATAATTATTGGTCCGAAGAGATTGCCTGAGGTTACAAAAACAATAATTAAATTTTATAAAAAAATAGAAAATAAATTCGCTGACTTTAAAAATGACATTGAAGATGACATTGGAGCTGATGAGCTTAAAAAAGATGTATTCAACGAATTAAGAATGGAAGAACTTGAGAAAAACAAAGAACTAATAGATGACTAAGGACTCTATTTCCAATCACTTGCTAGAACTAAGATCAAGACTTTTAAAAGTTGTGATATTTTTTGTTGTTTTGACTATTGTTGGAATTCCATTCGCATCTGAAATATATGATTTTGTTGCAGCACCTATGATTAGCTTGCTGCCTGATGGAAGCTCTATGATAGCAACACAAGTTACGTCACCTTTCATGGCGCCAATAAAATTAGTCCTATATGTGGCTCTTTTGTTTTCAATGCCATGGCTCTTTTATCAATCATGGATGTATATATCTCCAGGACTTTATAAGAAAGAAAAGAAATTTGCTGGCCCTTTAATGCTTTCTACAATTGTCTTATTTTTCAGTGGTGTTTGCTTTGCATTTTTTGTTGTTTGTCCAATTGTCTTTAAATTCTTTATTGGAATGGCGCCTGAGTCTATCTTGGTAATGACTGATATTAGTCAATATCTTGGATTTATTTTTAAACTTGTTTTTGCTTTTGGTATAGCTTTTGAGATTCCTATTGCAACAATCTTACTAATTAATACTGGAATAACTTCAAAGAAATCTTTAGTTAAGGCAAGGCCTTATTTAATTGTTTTATTCTTAGCAATTGGAATGTTGTTAACCCCTCCAGACGTATTCTCACAATTATTTTTAGCAATTCCGATGTGGGTTTTATTTGAATTAGGAATATTAATATCAAGGGATAAGAATTGAAAAAAATATTCATTCATATCTTTAGATTTTTCTTTTGGGCCTATGCAATGCTGGGATATATTTTAGTTATGTCTTTAGTTCCTCTAATCTTGCTGGGATTATTATTAAATCCTATAACAAACCTAAAGATATTAGATAATGTTTTGGCTTTATCAAATATAATTTTAGGCAATGGGTTTGTTGGTCTATTGGTTATAGCTTTGTACGGCGGGCAATTCTTTCTTTCTTATCATCTTTATAAAAAGTTAAGTAAGTTTGTTTAAATTTATTAGAGTTCTGTAAAAAAACCATGGCAGAATCAACCAAGGCATTTGAGACTGTAGCATAATTGATCGGTCGTTAAATTCAAAAAGGATTGGGTTAAAGTAGGGCCCAAATGGTGAAAGGGGAGCCCAAGACAAAAGCTTATCATCTGCTAATTGATCGTGATACAAAAACATCTCTACTAATATATTTTGACCTATGCACCAGATTAAAAAGATTGAAAATGCGCTCCATTTCCACTTCTTAAAAACTATTGGATCTTTTTTATGAGTAATCCACATAAGCCAAACACCGCCGCATAAAACTGCACCAGCATCTCCTATAGAATTCATTAACCAATTTATATTTTTTGGTAGCCAGGTATTTAAAGCCTCTGATCTTCGGATATTTACCGCATCTCCATCCAGCCACCCATACGTAAACCAAAGTTCCCAGCCCAATGCGCAGACAACGATGCTAACAATATAGAAAGATGGGATCCAGCTAGGAATTTTAGATTTATTTGTAAAATATATTACAAGCGGTAAAAGGACAGCTAAATAAACTACAATTACAACTCTCAATTCTTCTAATGTCATTATTGATATTTAATTACATTTTTCTTCGATTTGATAGCAGTGATTTGTATTAATGAATTATTATTTTTGGAAATAAACTAATACGTGTTATTCTGAAATATCAAATCGGAGAAAATTATGAATTTAAAAAATACATTATTTAGTTTACTTTTTGCAAGTTCTTTAATGGTACATGCGGATGTGCGTTATGGTTCTTTTGGTCTGGAGAACGGAGATATTGATGTGGATGAAGATAGTTTTGATGTAAGTGCATATCAATTAAACTTTTTAGCATCATCTGGGAATGTAATCTTTAGTACAGGTGTTGCATCTGGAACTGTGGACGATGTCTACGGATATGACTTAGACTTTGTTGGTCAAGGAATTAACTTAGGGTATGCATTTGGTGACCTTAATACAGGTTCTTTTGTCCTAGGTGCCTCATATTCAAGTGGAGAAATTCAAAGCCCGGGTTCAAGCAATATAAAAACAAGTGATACTGAGCCATATGTTGGCTATGCAAAAATGTCCGGAGAAGGTGTTGATTATCAAATAACAATAAGTGATGGAATTTTTGATGCTATAGCAATAATACCTCTTGGAGATAATGATGATTGGAGAGCTACACTAGGATTTGCTAATGCAGATGATGTTGATTCTCTTTCATTTGGCGTTGCATACAAGTTTTAATTGTTGGAAACAAGTTCATTGCGGATTTAGTTGCTGATGATACAAATAATACTGGGCTATATTTAACTGGATCAATGTCAGGCGGATTTTTTGGGCCAAGTGGACGAGAAATTGGTGCTAGCTTTTTTGTTGGTGATGCAGATGGTGACGATTCTAGTTACTATTATGGAAGTGGTTTTTTAATTGGTGAGGAGTAATAAAAAATTATTTCTTACAATCCAAGTCTTTCTGTCCAGCTTTCATCTGAAGGTTTTTCATGAGTTGTTATAAGCTCTACAAGCTCCTCTGGAGAATCAGAAACTAATAATTCTTTTAAATTTTCAGAAGAAATAAATCCTTCATTAACTGCCTTGTTAAACCATTCAAGAAGATGGTCGTAGTATCCTTCAGTATTTAAAATACCAACTGGTTTATTTATGATTCCTAATTGGTTACTCGCCATAATTTCTGCAAGCTCATCTAATGAACCCACTCCGCCAGGTAGAACAATAAACGCATCAGATCTAGACATGAATTCATCCTTTCTATCAAGCAATGTTTCTGATACAACTATGTCATTCAATCTTGGATTAGCAAGTTCTAGTGCATGCAATGATTTAAGAGATATCCCTAAAACTTCAACGCCATTATCTAAAGCAGTGTCAGAAATAACCTTCATTAACCCCACATTGCCCCCTCCAAAAACTACATTTATGCCCTTTTTAGCTATTAATTCTGCAACAGACCTGGCAGCCTTGGCATACTCTGGGTTTTTGCCCTCATGAGCTCCACAAAAGATTGAAATATTCTTCATATGTTATTTAAGTTTTAAAGTTAAAAGTTACTGGCCCTTTGTTGACCAAATTAATTTCCATATATGCCCCAAACTTTCCCTCTTTAACTTTTGGGAATAAGTTTCTGAACTCAATCAGAAATTCATCATACATTAATTTTGCATCATCAGGTTTTGCTGCTTTATGAAAACTTGGTTTAGTTCCTTTGTTAGTGATTGCGGCTAAAGTAAATTGACTGACAATCAACACCTCTTCGCCAACATCTTTCAAAGATTTTGATGTAATACCTTTTGGTCCATCAAACATTTTGAAATTAATTATCTTTTCAATCATCTCTTTTATTTGTTTAGAAGAATCGCTTGCCTCTATGCATATAAAGACCAAACAACCATTTCCAATTGAAGAAAAAGTTTGTCCATCTACAAAAACTTCTGCACTTGAAACTCTTTGAAGGGTGGCTAACAAATTTTATCTATCTTCAAGCTCTTCTTCCCATTGTCCAAGAGAAGCAAGCTTATTCATTTCTGCTCTATGAGATAACTCATCCTGTGAAATAAATATATTTTCTGGTTTTCCATTCCAAGCTTTTAGAGCTGGTGCTTGAAGAGCCCTTCCGTAAGAAAAACTTAACTTCCAGGTAAAACCTCCAATTTTATTCATAGCATCTAAATGAGCTGTTGCTAGAACATCTGATTGA
>Ga0208130_1001472_pt1 | contig 11378 bp, 10 predicted proteins | sample ETNtaG_31_FD_185771 | JGI IMG/M metagenome (GOLD analysis project Ga0208130, IMG submission 185771) | Marine microbial and viral communities from oxygen minimum zone, Eastern Pacific Ocean - ETNP201310SV78 (SPAdes) (version 2) | ecosystem: Environmental > Aquatic > Marine > Oceanic ...
TGTCAGATGCAATCAATGGGGGCGATATTTCTTGATATTGATTTTGATTTACATGAGTATCAAGCATAAAATTTGACAAAGCTCTTTCTAATAAAGCTAATTTACTTTTTACAAAAACAAATCGTGAGCCTGTAGTTTTTGTAGCAAGATCAAAATCTAGCATTTGTAGTTTTTCACCTAAATCGTAGTGAGATTTAGGCTTAAAATCAAAATTTGGAATTTTTCCTGACTTAGAAATTTCAATATTATCATTTTCGTCTTTACCATTTGGAACATCTGGATGTGGTATATTGGGAATATTAGATAATATATTATCTAGTTCTATTTTAACTTTTTTTTGTTTATCAGAAATTTTTTCTAAATCTGAAGAAATTTCTTTTGATCTTTTAAATATATTTGCTGTTAATGGCTCATATCCACCAATGAACGCAATATTATTTTTTTTCATAGAATTAATTTTTTACTGGGTTGCTCAATTGGAGAGAAAATACTTTCATACTTCTCAACAACATCCCCATCACATTCTACAACGTAAACTAAGAATTTACGATCAACAGTAATCTCAGGTTTTTGTTTACTGATAACTGTTGCCCAAGGAGCAAATCCTACACCCTGAGCATTGGGAATAACAACTAGACCATTCTTTAGAGTAATATTATTTAAAATTGTATCGGAAAAAAGATGTACATCTTGGGAAACAAAACCAATATTTTTTCTTAGAGATGATATTTTATATTCCTCAATATTAATATCATCAATATAAATATTCCCTTTATCCAAATTATAAAATCTGTTTAGCAACTTTATAATTGTAGATTTTCCAGAGCCTGTAGCTCCTACAATTGCATTTGTAGTTCCAGCCTGAATTTCTAGGTTGAAATTTTCAATAACCTTTTCGGACTTATTATACGAGAAATAGACGTTTTTATATCTGATTTCCCCTTTAATACTGTCAGCTATTTTTACCCCAATATCATTAATTGAAGATTCAGTATCTAAAATTTTAAAAACTCTTTCAGCCGCTACCATACCCATCAGTAAAGTATTAAATTTATTAGCAATTTGATATAGGGGTCTAAATAGCATTGGGATCATCATAATAAATGCTGTAAGTTCACCTAGAGATGCCGTGTTTTCTAAGACAGTATTCATTCCACCATACCATACAACTAGACCTAAAGTCAGTGATGAAAATATTTCAGCCACTGGAAAAAATATGGAATTATACCAAACAGTTTTTAGCCAAGCTTTTTTATGTCTCTCATTAATTTTTTTAAATTTCTCATACTCAACCTTTTCTCTTGCAAAAAGTTGTAAAACATTAATTCCAGTGACCCTCTCTTGTACAAAAGAATTTAAATTTGCAACCTCATTTCTTACTTCATCAAAAGCTGACTTCATATATTTTTGAAAAATTTTTGTTGCCAATAAAATAAAAGGAAGGGATATAAAAACAATTAAGCTTAATTCCCAGTTCATATTTATCATTACAATAGAAACAATCAGCATTTTTAAAATATCACTTAAGATCATGAAAAGACCTTGACCAAAAATATCAGCAATTCTTTCCATATCCGTGACAGTTCTAGTAATTAATATACCGACTGACGATTTATCATAATATTTCATTTTGAAATTCTGTATATGATTAAATAATTTTACTCGAATATCTTTGACAACCGATTGACCTAATAATCCGGCATTATAAATAAAAGAATAGTTGCAAAGTACCTCAAGGATTAATAATAGAACCATTATTAAAATGTATTGAAGAAAGAAATCATAATTATATTGAGTTAAGTTCTCATCAACAATTTTTTCTAATACAACAGGTCTAAGCGCACCAAAAACTGACAATCCAAATACAGAGAAAATTGAGATTATAAAGATTTTGTTATAAAACCTAACATAGGTCAAAAGTCTTTTAAACAACTCTATATTATATACATTAGTTTTATTACTCATCTAAGAAAACATTTTTCGGATATTCAACATTTGATAAAAACAAAGCATGTGCAGGAACTGAAGGGCCAGCGTATATTCTATTTGATTTTTCTATTATCTCTGTTAAATTTTTAATTGATATTTTATTTAATGAAACATCTAAAATTGTTCCAATTAAAGAACGAACCATATTCCTTAAAAATCTATTTGCACGAATTCTAAAAATAATTTCTGATTCTTTTATTTCATAATTAAAATTAAAAATTTCACAATTGTAGTTTGTAACATCTGATTTTGTTCTACAAAAAGATTTGAAATTTTTTGTATTCTTTAAAATATCTATGGCCTTATCAATTTTATCAAAATCTAATTTTTTTGAAAAAAAATATTTTTTATCGTGACTGTAAACGTCTTTAATTTGTGTAATATAATACTCATATTCTCTAGAAATCGCATCAAATCTTGCATGTGAATCGTGTCTTACTTTATGGATATTTGCAATCCCTATATCTTTATTAAGAAAAGCATTTAATTTATAAATTAAATTATCTAAATCAATCGGTTCTTCAAAATCAAAATGGGCATACATTTGCTTTGCATGAACCCCAGTATCTGTTCTGCCAGCACCTAAAATTTTAATTTTTTGTTTTAATAAGATTTCTAATGACTTTTCAATGGTCTGCTGAACGCTCATTGCATTGGGTTGGTATTGCCAACCGTGAAAATTTTTTCCGTTGTATGAAAGTTCGATGAAATATCTCAATCTATTTGTAAGTTTGTAAAACAAATATATACTTAATAATCATACAGAAAATAATTTGAGAAAAATTCTTCTTTTATCAGACACACACGGTTTTTTAGACGAAAAAATTATTAAATATGCAAATACTGTTGATGAAATATGGCATGCTGGTGATGTTGGTGATGTTACAATAATAGATCGGCTTAAGCAGATAAAACCGTTAAAGGGAGTTTACGGAAATATTGACAATCACGAAATCAGAAAAGAATTACCGCTTGATTGTAAATTTTACTGTGAAAATATTTATGTCTGGATAACTCACATTGGAGGTTATCCAAACAGATATAAGCAAAGAATTAAAGAGGGATTTAGGTTAAATAAGGTAAATCTCTTTATTTGTGGTCACTCACATATTTTAAAAATTATTTTTGATAAAAAATATAATCTTCTACATATAAACCCTGGGGCCATAGGAAAGCATGGATTTCATAAAAAAAGGACCATGGTAAGATTTGATGTAAATAAGGAGAAAATTGAAAATTTAGAAGTCATAGAATTCAACAGGTAATTATCTAATTCTATTTAATGAACTAACTAGATCGTCGTCTTTTTTTATTGACTTTTTTGCTAAATGTATAAGATAGCTACAAATAAACGGATTTAAGATTGCAGCATACATAAGAAATTCAAGTGTTTTCGAAGGCATTAGATCAATTAACCCTTGCAAAACATTATAAAAATAAAATATTGTAAAAAAACACATAAACAAACTCAATCTAAAGGCATATGTAGAAAGACTAAACTGAAGGGTGCGATTTCTAAACAATAATATGCTTATTATGCAAAGGACAACAATAAGTAACGGAATAAATGAAATTATGATAAAAATAAAGTCTGGAATGGTTATTTCAGCAAGAACATCTTGAAGAATTATAAAACCCTTCTTGAACCATTCCATTCCAAAAAACCAATAATTAAAATAAAACAAACTAGATAAAAGTAAATATAAAGACTGAATTCTCTGAATCATGATAATTTAATTTTAAATCAAATTTACTAGAATTAAAAAAAAAATTAGGTTGAATTTAAAATAATGTTGTATAATTGTACAGAATTCTTCTATCAGAGAAAAATTTAATTAACTTCAAAATACATACCCTTACAACTATTATTCATTTTAGGGTATAATTCTCAAAAATAATTAAACAATACACAATGTTTGAAATATCAAAATTAAAAGAAAAAAAACTATCTGAGTTACAAGAAATTGCAGAAAACCTAAAAATATCAAAGTTTAAAACTTTAAAAAAATTAGATTTAGTATATAAAATATTAGATCACCAAGCTTCTAATCCTGAAGAGAAAGACAACGTTCAAGAGGAGAAACCAAATAAACCTAATCCTAAATTCAAAACACGAAAGAAGCCTCACAGATCAGAAGATGGTAAAGAAAATGAAGAAAAAAATTCCTCAGACGAAAAAAATAATAGACCTGAGAAAAAACACCATACTTCTAAAAAAGATGGAAATCAAAGAAAACCAAAGACAGAGCCAAACGGAAACAGAGACAAAAGAAACAGATACAAAGAGCCAGATTTTGAATTTGATGCGATTATCGAAAGTGAAGGTGTTCTTGATGTAATGCAAGATGGTTATGGGTTTTTAAGATCATCGGATTATAATTACCTTTCATCACCTGATGACATTTATGTTTCGCAGTCTCAAATCAGATTATTTGGACTAAAAAAAGGAGATACAGTTCTTGGAAATGTTAGGCCTCCTAAAGAAGGAGAAAAGTATTTTCCATTAATACAGGTTAATAAAATAAATGGACTTGATCCTAAAATTGTTAGAGATAGAGTGTCTTTTGAGCATCTAACTCCTTTATTTCCTGAGGAAAAATTTAACTTGGCAGATAAAAATAATACAATATCTACAAGAGTTATGGATCTATTTTCACCCATTGGTAAGGGTCAAAGAGGGATGATCGTTTCGCAACCTAAAACAGGTAAAACGATGCTTCTTAAAGACATTGCAAATGCGATTGCTGCAAATCACCCAGAGGTTTATCAATTAATATTACTTATTGATGAAAGACCAGAAGAAGTTACTGATATGCAAAGAAATGTGAAAGGTGAAGTAATTGCCTCTACTTTTGATAAGGAGGCTAATGAACACGTAAGAATTGCTAATATAGTCTTAGAAAAAGCGAAAAGGCTTGTAGAGTGTGGTTACGATGTAGTTATTTTACTTGATTCTATAACAAGGTTAGCCAGAGCTTATAACACTGTCCAACCTGCTTCTGGTAAAATTTTAAGTGGTGGAGTTGATGCAAATGCTTTACACAAACCTAAGAGATTTTTCGGAGCTGCTAGGAACATAGAAAATGGAGGTTCCCTTTCTATAATTGCAACTGCACTTACCGAAACTGGATCAAAAATGGATGAAGTTATTTTTGAAGAATTTAAGGGTACAGGTAATATGGAACTTCAACTGGATAGAAATATTTCTAACAGAAGAATTTTCCCTGCAATTGATCTTACATCTTCAAGTACAAGAAGAGATGACTTATTACTGGATGAAAAAACCGTTCAAAGAATGTGGGTCATGAGAAAATATTTAGCTGATATGAACCCTGTTGAAGCAATGGAATTTGTTAATGAGAGATTCAAACAAACTCTTAACAATGAAGAGTTTCTGATTTCAATGAATGGCTAAAAATCATTGATTAAATTTTTATTTGTGCGATTTTTCATTATTCTCATATACATTATTTCTTTTCACATTAATGCGCAAAACTCTGAGATCATATCATTTAACAGTGCAAACCCCTTTTCTTTAAGTGATATCATTAAAGATTTAGAAAACCAGCAACAACAAGAAGTATTTGGGAAATTAACATTACCGATTGACGCTTTAAATTCTAAAAAAAAGTTTCCTTTAATTATTGGAGTTGCTGGAAGTTTAGGCTGGAGATCTCATCACTACGAGTATATGGAAATGTATCAGGAAAATGGTTTGGCAACATTTGAACTAAATAGTTTTAAAAGTAGAGATATAAAATCAACTGTTGGATCTCAAGTTGAAGTTACAACTGCTGCAATTATTTTAGATGCATACAAAGCCTTTGAGATATTATCAAATCATCCAAATATTGATAAAAATAAGGTTTCAATTACCGGATGGAGCTTAGGTGGTGCAGTTGCATTATTTTCTGGCTGGTTACCAATTAAGGAAGCTATTACAAGTGATTTAAAATTTGCTTCACATTTAGCTTTTTATCCCCCTTGTTTTTTTGATCCAGAAAATACAGATTTTACTGACTCACCGATTCATATTTTAATCGGTGAAATTGACGATTGGACACCCGCAGAACCATGTAATTATTTTGTAGATAAAATTTCAAAAACAGCAAATATTGATCTAACTATTTACCCCGACTCTCATCATTCATTTGACAGTAAAGAGCCCGTAAGCTATAATGAAAACGGTTATAGTTTTAAAGATTGCTTATTTAAACTAAACAAGGAAGGTGATGTTTTAATGAACTATTTATCTCTACCTATGTCGTCACCTATTATGCAAAAAATAGGATTTTTGTTTTGTGTAGAAAGAGGGGTTAATTTAGGAGGAAATCCGGAATCTAGAGAACTCTCATTTAGCTTTGCTAAATCATTTATGTTAGAGACCCTAAAGAAAAATTAAATGGTTATTTTATTTTTTTAAACCACTGGCGTGCTTAGCAACATTTGCCTTAAGATTTGCAGCCTTGTTGTCGTGTATAATATTGTTTTTTGCAAGCTTATCAATTATAGAATTTAGCAATGGTAATTCTTTTTCAGCATCTTTCTTTTTTGTAATATCAAAAAACTTTTTCATAGCAGTCCTTGCAGTCTTGTGCTGATATTTATTTCTTTGCTTTTTAGTTTCGCTACTTCTAATTCTTTTAATAGCTGATTTATGATTTGCCATAATATATTTATTTTGTAGCCCGTAGGGGAATCGAACCCCTCTTACCAGGATGAAAACCTGGCGTCCTAGCCGATAGACGAACGGGCCATTTATTGTTTAACAATAGTTGCGCGTGCAAAAATACAACTATTTTTAAATGTCGCAACTTCTATAATAAAAAATCTATTGATTAGTTAGTAAGCTTTGGCAAATAATACCCTTTGACTAGACGGATTCCCGGAAAAGACACAATTACCAGTTTCATTATTACTAGATTCCGGAATGCAACGAATAGTTGCTTTGGTTAATTCTTTAATTTTATTTTCGGTTTCAGAGCTTCCATCCCAGTGAGCTGAAATAAAGCCTCCCTTATTTTCTAATACCTCCTTAAATTCATCAAAGGTATCAACCTTAGTGATATTTTCATCCCTAAATTTAAGAGCCCTCTGGTGTAAATTACTTTGAATTTCATCCAAAAGATGAATAACATGATCTGTTGCAATATCAAGTTTTACATAATCCTTAGTTAAATTGTCTCTTCTGGCTATTTCAACTGTTTTGTTTTGTAAATCTTTAGGTCCTATTGCAATCCTAATTGGTACTCCTTGAATTTCATGTTGTGCAAATTTTTGACCAGGTCTAATTGTATCTCTTGCATCAAATTTCACTGAAATATTATTTTTTATTAATTCAGATTTCAAAGTTTCAGCAACAGAAGATATTTCATTTAATTCATCTTCATTTTTGTAAATCGGCACAATAACTACCTGGAATGGAGCTAATTTTGGAGGAAGAACCAATCCATGATCATCACTATGGGTCATAATTAAGGCTCCCATTAGTCTAGAAGAAACACCCCATGAAGTAGCCCAAACATACTGCAACTTCCCTTCTCTATCAGCAAACTTTACATCAAAAGCTTTAGCAAAATTTTGACCCAAAAAATGTGAAGTACCAGCCTGTAAAGCTTTACCATCTTGCATTAAAGCTTCAATACAATAAGTTGTCTCTGCACCAGCAAAGGTTTCGTTTTTGGACTTTATACCTTTTAAAACTGGCATTGACATGAAGTTTTCAGCAAATTCTGCATAAAGGTCGTTAATCATTTTTGTTTCTTCAATTGCTTCATTTTGGGTTTCATGTGCTGTGTGCCCTTCTTGCCATAAAAACTCCGCAGTTCTCAAGAAAAGCCTAGTTCTCATTTCCCATCTTACTACATTAGCCCATTGATTGATTAAAATAGGTAAGTCTCTGTATGATTGAATCCAATTTTTATAGGTATTCCAAATGATTGCTTCACTGGTAGGTCTAATAATAAGTTCTTCTTCTAATTTAGCATTAGGGTCTACCCGTAATTTACCTTTATTATCCGGATCATTTTGGAGTCGATAGTGGGTAACAATTGCACATTCTTTAGCAAATCCTTCAGCATTTTTTTCTTCTGCTTCAAATAAACTCTTTGGAACAAAGAGAGGAAAATAGGCATTTACATGACCTGTTTCTTTGAACATTTTATCAAGCTGAGCTTGCATTTTTTCCCATATGGCATAACCATATGGTTTAATAATCATACATCCTCTAACTGCTGAATTTTCGGCTAAATCTGCTTTGACAACAAGCTCATTATACCATTTAGAATAATCTTCTTCTCTCGATACTAGTTTCTTACCCATTTTTCGTAAATTGGCATAACAATTGTTATTTTATTAGTGTATAGATTACAAATCTAATTAATTTTAGCATGTTCAACAATTAAAATTAGAGTTATGGACCAGATAAAAAAATATAAAATCAAAATTATAATATACTTATCATTTTTTACTGTGATTTTTTTCTCGTGCGGATCGTATCAATACAGTGGATATATTAACGACGGAATCTATGAATCTAACGAAACAGTTGAACAATACGCGACAGCACAAGAAAATACAGTTGATAACAAACAAAACAACGAATATTACAAAAGCGCATTTGGCGAAAAAGTTATTGCTTACTCTGACAATGAGTCAAGCGATCAATTATTCACCGATGTTGAAAATTATAGATCCTCTGAAAATGACTCTACTAGCACATACGGTCCTTGGGGTGAGAATAAAACTTCAATAATAATAAATATACACTCTCACCATAATGATGGTTTCTGGTCAAGATGGAGATACCCAAATTGGATGTGGAATTATGGTTACGGCTATGGAAATGTCTGGGGTTATGGGTATAACAATTATTGGTCAAGACCTTATCCGTATTATGGAGGCATGTACAATCCGTTTAATCCATTCTGGGGGTATTATAATACTTACTACGGTTTTGGTTATGGATACGGCTATGGATATGCAAATATGTGGGGGTATGGATACAACTCATGGTATAATAATTACCCATATTCTCAAAACTGGAACACACCAGTTTCTCTAATTAGCGGCAGAAGAGGTTCTAGAAATGCTATATCATCTAGATCCCTTTCACCTAACAATTCTGGTATTAGTGACAGATTTAACAGAACTGCATCTAGTAGCCTTAATGATAGATTAAATCGAATTGATAGAATTAATAGCGCAGCTAGAATAAACCGAAGTTATTATAATAAGCCTTTTAGTACTGGGTCTTCGAATAATTTGTCCAAACCTAGTTCAAATTCTAAACCTGGAAGCAATTATTCAAATTCAAAACCAAGTGGAAATTATTCAAAACCAAGTGGAAATAATAATTATTCAAGGCCTAGCAATGATTACAAACCTGCTAATTCAGGATATTCTCCCAGCAATTATTCCAGACCAAGTTATAGCCCATCATCGTCTAGCTCATCATATTCGAGAGGAAGTTCATCTAGTTCGTCTTCTAGAGGTGGTTCGTCCAGCAGAGGTGGTAAAATTGGTTAACAAAAATTAAAGTTCTTATTAAATGAAAAATAAATTAACACTTATTTTAATTGTTTCATTGACTTCTATCTTTTTTGGGTTTGGTCAAAATATTTCTGATGCATTAAATTACTCAAGTGATTCTCACCAAGGTACAGCTAGATTTAATTCTATGAGCGGGGCATTTGGAGCTTTGGGAGGAGATTTAAGTGCAATTGCTATTAACCCTGCTGGATCAGCTGTTTTTAATAACGGACACTTTTCAGTGAGTTTTGGATCTGATAATAAAGCAAATCAAGCTACTTTGTTAAATGCATCAAATAATTTTGATAAAAAAAATATTACCCTAAATCAAATTGGTGGAGTCATTACTTTTGAAAATTTAGATAGGGGTATGAATTGGAGTAAAATTTCTTTAGGTCTGACATACAATCAAACAAAAAATAATTTTAATGAATTTTCGGTTTTTAACATCTCAAATAACAATTCAATTGATTCTTATTTTCTAAACAATGCTGAGGGGTTAAGATTAGATCAAATTTCTGCATTTGAAGGAGAAAGTATAACAGATGCTTATGTTGACATAGGAAATTTTTATGGATTTTCACATCAGCAAGCATTTTTAGGTTATGAATCTTTTATTATTGAACCCAACGAATACACTAATGAAAATAGTTCTTACTATTCAAATGTGCAGCCAGGAACATTCAATCAAACTTTTAGGTCAATTTCAAGAGGTTATAATGGTAAATTAACAGCAAACATAGGAATGCAGTATAACGATAATTTATACTTTGGAATTAACTTAAATAGTCACTTTATCGATTATGACAATTACACTATTTTAAATGAATCAAATGAGAATGGTAATTCTGGTCAGTTTAGAATAAACGGAATTTATTTTGAAAATAGACTCTCTACATTTGGAGAAGGTTTTTCTGCTCAATTTGGGATGATAAGTAAGATTTCAGATGTAATAAGAATTGGATTTACATATGACACTCCAACCTGGTTCACAATTACTGAGGAAACTACCCAATACTTAGAAACGTCAATAATTGATGAATTTGATGAAAATTCATTATTGGTTACTAATCCGAACGCCATTAATGTTTACGAAGACTATACCATTCAAATGCCTTCTAAAATTACTGCTAGTGGAGCATTTGTATTTAAAAATTTTGGACTGATTAGCTTTGATTATTCTAGAAAAGATTATGGTTCAATGAAATTTAAACCTGAAAATGACAATTATTTTTCAAATTTAAATCAGAATATAAATTTAAGTCTTAAAGAAATTAATACTTACAGAATTGGTGCTGAAATCATCTCTGATAGATTTAGTTTTAGAGGTGGTTATATGACTCAAGATAGCCCATACAATTCTTCATCATCTAATACTACTGCTGTAGCATATGATAATAATGTTGATGATTCTATTAATGGTTTCTCTTTAGGAATTGGGTATAAGTTGAACCAAAGTACAATAGATCTTTCCTTTGTTAAATTAAATAAATCAGAGTACAAAAGATTATATGATACCGGATTGACTAATCAGGTTCATTTAAATACAGATAATACCATGTTGACTATTTCAATTTCAACTATTTTCTAGTACAGTAAATTATCTTTTCAGGCTAAAGTGTGCTCTAAAGGTTTTGATTATTTCAGTTCCAGGTTCTTCGTATTTTACACTAAACCAGTAGTCTGTAGCCGGTAGCGGTCTTCCATTATAGGTTCCGTCCCATCCTTCGCTAAGTGGGCTAAGTTGTTTCAGTAATTTCCCGTAACGATCAAATATGTAGATTTTCGATAGCGGTCTGGTATTTATTCCAATAATCTGCCATGTATCATTGTATCCATCTCCGTTAGGAGTAAAGAAT
>Ga0208130_1001475_pt1 | contig 11369 bp, 8 predicted proteins | sample ETNtaG_31_FD_185771 | JGI IMG/M metagenome (GOLD analysis project Ga0208130, IMG submission 185771) | Marine microbial and viral communities from oxygen minimum zone, Eastern Pacific Ocean - ETNP201310SV78 (SPAdes) (version 2) | ecosystem: Environmental > Aquatic > Marine > Oceanic ...
CAACAATAATGCTGTCAATTGATCTGATTACGCCCAACTTATTTACCAGTTGATGCTTTCACCATTGTATCGAACAAAGCTTCCGGATGACTCGATATCTAATTTTTCTATTTGGTTTAACATTCCAGCAATACTTTCCTGTGGCTCAAGATTCGCACCCCCACCATTCATTCTTGTTTTTACATAGCCTGGACACATTGCAAGCACCTTAATTTCACGCTCTCTGAGAATATCAGCCAATAAGGCCACAGATTTATTCAGAGCAGTTTTGCTTGTTGCATATGCAAATGCTTTTTGGTGATCATCTGCAATTGAGCCAACCACACTGGAAATGAAGATCATTTTTTTATCACTCCCATTTTCAATATTTTCTAAGAATGTCTCTGCCATCTTAACCGGACCAAATAGATTAGTTTTAAAGACATCAGTCCAAACATCATAATCAATGGTTCCATAATGTTGTTTGAAGGTGTTTTCAAAGTAGGGCAGGGGTCCAATGGTACCTGCATTATTAATCATGACATCTATTGAGACATCTTTAAGTTTTTCACTCAGTTTAAGAATGGAATCATGATCATTGATATCTAAATCAACAACAATCAATTTGTTTTTATATTCGTCAGATAGTAGATTCAATTCATCAACGTCCATGATATTCCTGCAAGCAGCATAGACATAATGACCTGATTGTAAGATCTGATTTGTAAATTCAAGTCCAAGCCCTCTGTTTGCACCAGTGACTAGGTAATTTTTTTGACCGCTCATATGACTTCCTTTAGTTTAAGATCTTGTTGTAGTAATTAGAGGTTGCTTCATCAGCAATTCTTTGAAGAAATTTCTTGTCTTGATCATTGATCGCACCAAAGTAATCATATTTTATACCAATGGGTGATTTATCATAAATGCTAGCAAAAACAGTACATGCTGCAAGATATGTTCCCAAAAGATTTGGATGAGTTCCATCTGGTTCATGTAATTTGATATCTGGTCTTTCCTTATATGCCAAATCAAAAGCTATGCCAACTGGAATAACCAAAACCTGATTCTCATTACCCACTTTTGTATATGTATCGGATATGAGTCTGATTTGATTGTTCATAAATCGCTTATGTGGTTTGACATATGCATGAGTCATATATAGTGCAGCACTAGAATCATTGACTCTAATGGCATCTATGTGTTTTTTAGCAAAATATGAAAATTCCTTTCTATTGGCTTCGTTCAGTGTTTCAGCGCTTCCGCCCTGAAGAATGACCAATTCAAACTTTTCAATTGAGCTGATTGCTCTTGGCTGAATCAGTCTTTCAACATCATGATGCTTGAGTCTAGAGCCTCCAATCGTTGATGACTTTACAGAAGAAGCGCCATTGAAATTACTCCTGTATTCTTCAACCATTCTTTTAAAGTGATTATGGAGACTGTCATTATAGTAGAGGTAACTATTACCGACGAATAAGATAGTCTCGGGTTCCTCAATATTTGTTATATCTGCCTTTTCTTTGCTAAAGACAGCCTGTATTGAAAATACTATTAATAAGCAAACTATAAATTTGGGATTCATAATCTAATTTTCACAACATGATGCTGATCAGTCAAAAACTTTATACTTATTTATGTAAAGATTTTAAAATCTAAGAACATGTGAATCATGTGAAATTTCCACCTTAACTAGATTAGTGTTAATTTATTTAGCAAAATCATAACTGAGATTTAATTTTGATTAAAAAGCAAATAACCATAGCAGAAGTTGCAAAAAAAGCAGGTGTATCAACAAAGACGGTTTCACGAGTCATAAATAATGAAAAGGGCGTCAGAGAAGTAACGGCTAAAAAAGTCAAAAAGGCAATCGAGTCCCTTGATTATAAACCTAATGTTTTTGCTCAAAGTTTAGCTGGTGGCCGAACTAGAATAATTGGTTTGATCTATGATAATCCGAACCCAGTTTATATCAGTCAAATCATGGATGGTGTCTTAAATTATTGTCACAAAATGGAGTATGCAGTGATTATTCATCCCTGTAAGTTTGAAAAGAGAGATCTCACAACTGTGATGCAAGGTTTGATTGAAAAAACACGTTTAAAAGGAATGATTCTGACTCCGCCTTTATCTGACTCCAAAGAGTTGCTGAGAATGATATCTCAGACAAAAATGCCTTGTGCTTTGATCTCACCAGGTAGCGATAAGATTAGATCAGAATCTATCATTACCAATGATTATGAGTCATCAAAAGAAATGGTTGCACATATCATATCTAAAGGACATAGGAAAATTGCATTAATCAAGGGTCATCCAGGGCACATGGCACTGAGGAGGAGAACCCAAGGATACCTTGATGCTTTGCGAGATGCCAAGATTAAAGTAAATGAAGGTCTTATTTATCAGGGTTACAACTCATTTGAGTCAGGAATGGAGTGTGGAAAAGAAATAATGAAAATGAGAAATAAGCCCAGCGCAATCTTCGCTGCAAATGATGAAATGGCAAGTGGAGTGATGAAAGTAATCATTGATAGCGGATATGAAGTGCCCAAGGATTTTTCAATTGCTGGTTTCGATGATACACCTGTTTCTCAAATGTTGAATCCGCCTTTGAGTACAATTCGACAACCGCTAGAAAAAATGGGTGAACTTGCTGCAAAAAAACTGATTGCACAACTCGAAGGTCTAGAATTTTTCGAAAATCAAAAGCCTCAATCGAAACTAATAATTAGAGAGTCCGTCACACAAATATAATTACAATTTCTTTTATAAATATATGACAGCGTTGTCATTTTTAAATGATTTATGGTATAAATTTGAAAATTTTATAGAAATATAGACATTTCTGTCTGTTAACCCAGGAGGGGTGAATGAAAAAACTAATTCTAATGGCTCTATGCTTATTGCCTATCAGTATCTTAAGTGCTCAAGAGGAAGAGGATAAAAACACAGACTCTGAGATCTATCTTGAAGAGGTTACTGTAACTGGAATCAAATCAAGTCTCATAAATGCAATTGACATCAAAAGAAGTAATGTTGGTGTGATGGAAGCAATTACAGCAGAAGATTTTGGAAAATTTCCTGATGGAAATTTAGCTGAATCACTTGCAAGAGTAGTTGGTATTGGGATCGATAGAAGCAACGTTGAGGGCGAAAGAGTTGCTGTCAGAGGCTTTGGGCCTGAATTTAACCTGGTAACTCTCAATGGACGTCAAATGCCAACAGTTCCAGGTCAATGGGGTGGTGGTCGTTCGTTTAATTTTGGCGATATTGCTTCACCTGGGATAGCTGCAGTTGAGGTTTTTAAGGCAACGAACAATACACTTCCTTCTGGTGGAATTGGATCAACCATAAATATGGTTACAACCAAACCGCTGAGAATTAATGGAACGAATCGTGCAATCAGCGTGGGCTATGTCAATGATACAACTGCTGTAGACTCAGGAAATCCAATAGAAATGTCTGCACTTTATGCGACCAATAAAGGAAATTGGGGTTTCTCTTTCTCGGGTTCATACCAAGAGAGGGAAAACAGAGAAGAGGGAACGAGAGAAAGCAATTGGCTTGTTCCACAACTGATGGCTGAGTCAGAGGGTTATTTCAGAGTCACGCCAGATCTTCCAGGTATCACTGACAATAATCAAAGATCAGATGGACTGAATTTCTACCAAGAACCAACTGCATATCAAATCAAAGACAACGATAGAACAAGAAAAAACGCTCAGGCAACTCTGCAATTTAAGTTGAGTGATAAAATCACTTCAACATTTGATGTAACTTATTCTGGCGTTGAATTCAGTTCAGTTGGACAAATGTTCGGTTCATGGTTGGGAGGCTGGGATACCCAGTCTGCAACAATCAATGAAAGAGGTGTTTATACCGATGTTGTGGTTGCCAATAGAGCTTATGATCACCAGTTAATCTGGGGCGATACAGATGGCGACAACATGTCTGTTGGATTTAATCTTGAGATCGAGATGAGTGATTCACTCATGCTAGAAATTGACTATCATGATTCATCAGCTGAGAGAAGTGGAACTGAATTACCAAATGAAATGGGCTTTACCACTGATATCCAAGGTACAGTTACACATACAAATGGTGGACCCGGAGGAATTGCCACCTTTGCATATGATACAGAATTCACTGCTGCAAACTATTTGGCAACAAACTTATTGTTTAGAGATGCCGAAAAAGAAAATGAAATTGAACAGTTTAGGATCACCGGTTCATGGGTCAATCCTAATTTTTCAACAATCAAATCAATTGATTTTGGGTTTTCATCTCTCGATAACGTATTTACAGATACAAGAAATGAAAATACATATGCAGCAATAAATCCAACTGCAGCTGAATTTGATGATTCTATTTTTACCAGAACATCTATGGCAGGCTTTATGGATTCATTCAGTACCAATTTTGGAACAGATTATTACTTCCATATCGACACAGATGCTGCTGTAGCAGCTTTTGTAGCAAACGCTGGTACATTTAATGCCGGAGGTGTTGATACCAGAGAAACTGTGACTGAAGAGCTAGAGACTGCATTTGTTCAGCTGAATATTGAAAGCGAAGTTAGAACCATGCCTCTGAATGTTATTGTTGGGATGCGATATGAAAACGCTGAGACAGTCTCTACAAGTATTTACGGGTCTCCTGACGTATTGAGATGGGACATGATCAGCGGACTTCAAGTCGTAACTGGTGAAGCAGGTGATATTCCAAGAAATGGTGAGCATGAAGTTTTCTTACCAAGTATTTCAATGGCTTTGGGTTTGGATGAAAATAGAGTAGTTAGGTTCTCTTATGGAAAATCCATGGCCAGACCAAGCCTTCAAGATCTTAAATCTTTATATACATTCGGTAATACAGCTTTCCTCCAAGCAACAGCAAATGGAGGTAATCCAGATCTAGATCCATTGTTGTCAACCAACATCGATTTTAGTTTTGAAAATTACTATGCTGAAGGAAGCTACTTTGCCATTAATTTATTCAGAAAGGAGATCAAGGACTTTATTGGGACTCGTCAAACACAGGGCAATATCGCTGGTTTAACAGATCCTACGCAGTCTGAAATTGGTCAGTATGCCATCCAATGTGTGACAGAATGGGTTGATGCAGGACGACCCGATACTGGATTTCCAGGAGAGTGGGGTTCAAATCATTGTGTATCTCAGCAAGCACTTTGGGCACAAGGATGGATGAATCAATTCCAACACATGGGTTGGGTTGCATTGGCAATGACAAGAGGCACAGATGTTTCAAATGGTTTCCCATATGGACAGTGTGATTATGATGGCTGGTGGAGATGCGAGCCAGGATACATTGACGGTCAGCCAGGAGATCCATTGGCATCCTTTAATATCACAGGACCATACAATAAAGAGAAGGGAAGTGTGAATGGCTACGAAGTAGCTTTGCAGCATTTCTTTGAGGATACTCCATATGGAATGCAATTCAATGCCACATTCATCAGTGGTGGGGACGTGAAAGTTAATCGCAATGCCATAGGCGAGCAGTTTATTCTTCCGGGCTTAGGTGATGCAGGTAACTTATCATTCTTCTATGAAGATGATGTTCATACAGCCAGGATTGCTTTGAATAGGAGAGGAGAGACGATTGCAGGCTTTGGAAACTATGATCAACCACTTTATGTGGAAGAAAGAAATCAGGTTGATTTCACATATCAGTATCGAATGAATCAGAATACAACTGTGTTCTTCGACGCAATGAATATTACTGATGAGCCAACCAGATTGTATGCCAGACATAAAGAAATGCTCTTCTTGTCTCAAGATCATGGTCCAATATTTAAACTTGGTTTTAGAAGTAATTTCTAAGTAACCTATATACACCGGGAATGGTTCCCCTTTTCCGGTGTATTAGAATAAAAAATCTATAGCCATTAACGATGAGAATCATCCTATCCATACTAATAACCTTTTTGATCGGTTTCTCGCATTCAATTCTGTCAGCTGAAGAGATTGAAGAGAGAATTATTGCTTTACTCGATACCATGACACTTGAGGAAAAAGTTGCTCAGATGTTCATGGTAGAGATAGGTTCAATCACCCCAGAGGAAGTCAGTACATATAAAGTTGGGGCAATCTTGAATGGTGGTGGTAGTTTTCCATATAAGAAGAAAGATCATAGTGTTGATGATTGGGTTAAGCTTGCCGATGAGTATTTTGTAGCTTCAGTTTCAAAAAATAATGGATCAAGTATTCCAATCATATGGGGCACAGATGCAGTACATGGTCATAATAACCTCAAAGGTGCCACACTATTTCCTCACAATATCGGCCTTGGCGCTACCCGTAACCCTAAACTCATTGAAGAAATAGGAAGAGTGACTGCAAAGCAAGTGCTTTTAACAGGATTGGACCTTACATTTGCACCTGCTTTATCAGTTCCTAGAGACGATCGATGGGGTCGAACCTATGAGGGTTTTTCAGAGGACCCTCTATTGGTCTCTGAGATGGGCAATGCAATGATGAAAGGCATCCAAGGTGATGAGGGTCAATTACTAAGCGAAGATCGAATTCTTGCAACTGTTAAGCATTTCATCGGTGATGGAGGGACTTCTAGAGGTGTAGATAAAGGCAATTCTATTATGGATGAGGAAACACTCATCAGCATTCATGGATCGGCATATATCGATGCAATCAATAATGATGCTCAAGTTGTGATGGCTTCGTTCAGTTCATGGAATGGTGTGAAAATGCATGGTCACAAATACTTATTAACAGATGTCCTCAAAGATAGAATGGGTTTTGATGGTTTTGTTGTTGGCGACTATAACGGTCACATGGAAGTACCAGGTTGCTCTGTCAGCAGTTGTGCTGAGTCTATTAATGCAGGTGTTGACATGTTCATGGTGACAGATGCTTGGAAAGATCTTTATAGAAATACTATTGATCAGGTTGCATCTGGCAGTATTTCATTGGATAGAATCAATGATGCTGTGATAAGAATACTCAGAGTTAAAGCTAGAGCGGGTGTTTTAGATGCCAAGAAACCGAGTAAAAGGATGTATGCATCAAAATTAGAAATATTGGGATCAGATTTACACAGATCTATTTCGAGACAAGCGGTTAGGGAATCGCTCGTTTTACTAAAAAATAATGAGTCAGTGTTACCCATCGATCGATCATCAAAAATTTTACTCTTAGGAAAAGCGTCTAAAGAAATTAAATATATGACTGGCGGATGGTCCATGACCTGGCAAGGAAATGAAAATATGAACAGTGATTTTCCAGGCTCAACAACAATCTTGAATGCAATAGAAGATGCATTGAATGATTCGGGTGGGGAAGTGATGTTTTCAGATGATAATGATTATGGGGACTTCGCACCAGATGTTGCAATTTTGGTTATAGGCGAGGATCCTTATGCTGAGTATCAAGGAACGCTTCAGAATTTACTGTTCAACTCCACTGAAGATCACTTAAGCTGGTTAAGAAAGCTCAACGAAGATGAAATACCAGTTGTTACAGTTTTTCTTTCGGGCAGACCCTTATGGATGAATAGAGAAATAAATCTCTCAGATGCATTTATTGCTGCATGGTTACCAGGGACAGAAGGCAATGGAATCACAGATCTCATTTTAGAAAATGAAATCAAATATGATTTTACTGGAAGGCTTTCATTTTCATGGCCCAAAAAACCTGATCAATCAATCCTAAATTTTGATGATGAGTCTTATGATCCTTTGTTCCCAATCGGATACGGCTTAAGTTATCAAAATAATGAGCTTATCGAAGAGCTGGATGAAACTTTTGTGATTTCAGAAGACAGTGACTTTAATGCTCCTTTACTGAATGGATGGCCTAGAAATTCTCTTGAAATTGTCTTTGGCAACCAAAATCAAGCCTCTAAAATGAAATCAAAATACAGCAGCTTAATTGATGGGTCTACTTCCGTGGAGATGATCAATCGCTTCGTTCAAGAAGATGCTTATAGAGTAATTTTCTCAGGGGAAAATAATTCTTTCTGGAAGCTATCAAGCTCTAAAATCTTGGATTGGTCAGAGGAAGCGAAGCAATCTGGTGTCCTTTCAATTGATTTTAAGATCCTTCAATCAGATCAGATTAGCCCATTAGTCTTCTCATCTCTTTGTGGCAATGACTGTGGCTCATCGTTTACTCTCAATGATTCAATAGCAGAAAATCAATGGATAAACATCGGTGTTGATATTTCATGTATGGGCGATAGTGGCCTTAAATTAAACGAAATTAAGATACCACTTGAAATAAATTCTGAGGGTGCTTGGGAGTTTGAAATTGGTGAAATAAAATTGATTGGTGGAACAGGTGGTACTTCATTGATGATTTGTCCTAACAATCAGATTGACATGGAAAAAATATGAAATTTACAACACTAGATATCACAATCGTCATTGCATATTGTATCGGCATCATTTTTATTGCGACATGGGTCTCAAGAGAGAAAAACAATAGAAAGAAAACAACCGAAGATTATTTTCTAGCAAGTAGATCACTTCCTTGGTGGGCCATTGGAGCTTCACTCATTGCTGCGAATATATCAGCTGAACAAATTATCGCCATGTCTGGCGACGGTTATGTCATCGGTCTTGCTATAGCAACATATGAATGGACAGCAGCAATAGCACTAATCATTATGGCTAAATATTTCTTACCAATATTCCTCAGAGAAAAGATCTATACAATGCCTCAATTCTTGGAAAAGCGATTTGATTCAAGAGTAAAAGTGGTACTCGCTCTTTTTTGGCTTGCTGTCTATGTTTTTGTCAATTTAACATCAATCTTATATCTAGGGGCGACAGCCCTAAATTCGCTCGCTGAAATTGATATGTTCTATGGAATGCTTTTTCTCGCTTCTTTATCAGTTGCATATTCGTTGTATGGTGGCTTAAAAGCAGTCGCGCTGACAGATATCATTCAAGTTGTCTTACTGGTCTTTGGCGGTCTAGCAGTCAGTTACATAGCTCTCAATGAAATCTCTGGTGGTACAGGAGTTATTTCAGGTTTTGCTATATTGTGGAATGAAATTCCTGAAAAGTTCGATATGATTTTTCAAGAGGGACATCCATTTTATGACAAGCTACCAGGATTATCTGTTCTTATAGGCGGTCTATGGATTGCTCATTTTGGATACTGGGGATTTAACCAATATATAACTCAAAGAGCATTCGCTGCAAAGAATTTAGATGAGGCACAAAAAGGGATCATTTTTGCAGCATTTCTTAAATTATTAATGCCAGCCGTTGTTGTACTTCCAGGCCTCGCAGCTGTTGTCTTGAGGCCCGATATTGAAAATTCAGCTTCAGTCTATCCAGCGATGATGGAATTATTACCCGCTGGATTGTTCGGTCTCACTGTAGCGGCATTGATTGCAGCGATAGTTTCGTCACTGAGTTCTATGATTAACAGCATCAGTACCATTTTTACAATGGATATATACAAGAGCTTGAAAAAAGAAAATGATGAGGATGATCATCGATTGGTAAATATTGGGAGAATCACAAGTCTTACAGCACTCGTCATTGCAGTTATTGTATCCAGACCCCTATTAGAAAGCTTTGATTCTGCATTTCAATTCATTCAAGAGTTTACTTTATTTTTTACCCCAGGGATTGTCGTTATTTTCTTACTGGCGCTTTTCTCTAGGAAGGCAACAACTATGTCTGTTCTTTTTGCCGCAATAATGTCACTCGTTTTATCGCTATTTATTTGGTATTTCTATCCTTCAATTCCATTTATTGACCGTGCCGGAATAGTATTCGTATGCTCTGGTTTAATGGCATATTTCATTTCATATTTGCAGGGCTACAAGGACAATGAAAGAGCAACAAACTTAAGTGATATCTCATTTTCAACATCATCATTCTTCAATATTTCATCTGTGATGATAATAATTATTCTAGGGATTTTCTATGCAACATGGTGGTAGCAGAATATTAGTAATTGATCTTGGCGGAACCAACCTAAGGGCAGCATATGGCGACCCAAAAGATGGATTTCTCGTCGATATTCAAAAAATTAAACTCGAGTGTATTGAAGAGTTCTACAAAATATTAGGCGAACTGATCCAAAAGTATCCAGGAACGGAGGATGTCGTTATATCAGTTGCAGGACCTAAGAATGGTGACTCAATTACAATGACCAATAGAAATTGGAAGATTGTTTCAACTGAGGTTAAGGAAAGGTTTGGCTTAAGGAGTTGTTATTTGCTTAATGATTGGGAAGCAATCGCATATTCACTATCAAGCCTCAAAGAGGAAGATCTTCGAGTACTCAAGAGAGGGCAGTATGTCGGCCTGAATGACATACCTAAGTTTGTGATAGGACCAGGCACGGGCTTGGGCGCTGCTTTGTATTCAAGAATTAAAAACATTGAGCATGTCAACCCTACCGAACTCGGGAATACTCAAACTTCTGTAAAACATTACCTTAAGATCTTTGGGATTGAAGATTCATCTAACTTTGAGATATTAGAAGATGTGCTATCGGGACCTGGAATCACTAGGGTTGCTGAGAATTTTCTCAATGAATCAATATCGCCTGAAGAAATTCTAAAAAGAGCAATGGATAATGACAGTATTTGTCAGGATCTTATCCAGAAATATATCCAATGTTTTGCAGTCTTATCATCTGAATCAGCTCTTTCATATAATTGTCATGGAGGCATATTTCTTGTTGGTTCATTTATGAGAGGTCTAGAACCTTTCATTAAAGATGAGGTATTCGCAGAGCAGTTTATAGGTCAAAGAAAGCAAATTCATGCTGATTTCTTAGATGAAATCCCAGTATTCTTAGTCAAAAGAGAATCTACCCCATTATATGGAAACTTGAATTACTTCAAATCCACTATAAAATCTTAGATAAGACAAAATTTTAGATTCGAAATTATGAAAGAGATTAATATTAAGAAAACTTGTAAGATTCTCGATAACATCATGAAATATGAATTGGCAGGTGTTGTGAGATATACACACTCAGCAATGATGGTCAGTGGACCTTATCGCATACCGATCGTTGAATTCCTTCAAGCACAAGCCAATGAATCATTGCTTCATGCTCAAGAAGCTGGAGAACTACTGAGTGGACTGGAAGGGCACCCCAGTCAGAAAATAGCTGAAATTGAGGAAACGCATAAACATTCTATAAAGGATATTCTTCAAGAAAGTCTTGAGCATGAGCTTCATGCTTTGAGTTTATATAATGATCTTCTTGAGGAAGTTGAAAATAAATCAGTCTTTTTAGAAGAGTTTGCCAGAACTAAGATCGGTGAAGAAGAGCAGCATTCATTGGAACTCAGAAAGATGTTAAAGGACTACTCCTGATTCGCTGGATTAATCTTTCATCGATCTTTTATTCAGAAAATTTACGAAGTTAAATATTGGCTTAAAA
>Ga0208130_1001484_pt1 | contig 11327 bp, 7 predicted proteins | sample ETNtaG_31_FD_185771 | JGI IMG/M metagenome (GOLD analysis project Ga0208130, IMG submission 185771) | Marine microbial and viral communities from oxygen minimum zone, Eastern Pacific Ocean - ETNP201310SV78 (SPAdes) (version 2) | ecosystem: Environmental > Aquatic > Marine > Oceanic ...
GTGGCCGCACTTACTGAAGCCACAAAAGCGCTCGTTGTTGGCCATGCTCTTGACGAGAAAACACAAATTGGTCCGGCAGTTGATGACCGTCAATTTAAACAAAATAAAAAATACCTGGATGAGGCTCTAAAAAAAGGCGCCAAAATGGTTGCAGGCGATGAAAAGATTGATGTAAGTTCAAATGGGTTCTTCATGAGGCCAACGTTACTCATAGATACCGATAACAATATGAAGATTAACCGAGAAGAGGTTTTCGGTCCCATTGCCTGTGTTATCAGGGCAAATGATTACGATCATGCACTAGCGATTTCAAATGATTCTGATTTTGGCCTTACCTCAGGAATCATTACTGATTCACTTAAGCATGCAAATCACTTTAAAAGAAACTCCCAATCGGGTTGTGTCATGGTAAATCTCCCTACTGCTGGGACGGATTATCATGTGCCATTTGGTGGCAGGAAAGCATCCAGTTATGGGCCAAGAGAACAAGGTCAGTATGCAAAAGAGTTTTTTACAACAGTAAAGACCAGTTATATATCATCCGCTTAAAAATAGAGTCTTTAATGATAAAAACACAAGATATGTTAATTATAGATTGCCTCGAGTATGTTAATTGGGATCGAAAGTTATTTGAACATGCAAAATCTTCTGGTTTAAATATAATTCATGTAACCATTGCATACTGGGAAAATACTAAAGAAACCCACAATAATTTTAAAAAGTGGGATGAACATTTCAAAAAGCACGATGATTTAATAATGCCTATCCACGATTATGATGACATTCATAAGGCAATTGAACTAAATAAAATAGGCATTATTTTTGGGTTTCAAAACTGCTCTCCAATTGAAGATGATATTAAAAAAATTGAAGAGATGCATAATTTGGGCGCAAAAATTATGCAGCTCAGCTACAACAATCAAAGTCTCCTGGCTACCGGGTGCTATGAAGATCGTGATTCGGGTATAACCAGATTTGGTAAAGAAGCGATAAAGGAAATGAATCGTTTGGGCATGATTATTGACATGTCACACAGTGCTGAAGATTCTACACTTCAAGCCATCGAGCTATCATCGCGTCCCATTGCGATTACCCATGCCAATCCAAGCAGTTTTCACGATGCACTTCGCAATAAATCCGACACGGTATTAAAAAACTTAAGTCAGTCAGGAGGAATGCTTGGAGTCAGCCTATACCCCTTCCATCTAGCTAATGGCTCGAACTGTGAGTTATCTGCATTTTGTCAGATGATGTATGACACTGCAGAAATGATGGGTATAGATCAGCTTGGTATTGGTTCTGATCTTTGTCTGAATTGGGATTACACGATTTTAGAGTGGATGCGAAGTGGAAGGTGGGCGCTTAAACCGGATTTTGGAGAAGGTTCATCTGATAACCCATCGTGGCCTAAGCAACCCAATTGGTTTGAAGATCATGGAGGTTTTCAAAATATTATAGAAGGATTGGATTCGATTGGCTTTAATAAAGAAGAAATTGAGAAAATTATGGGGAAGAACTGGTTAAATTTTTTCAAAAAATCTTTTCAAAAATTACAATAAAATCATGCAAGCAAACCTAAATACAGCCCAATCAAATGATCAATTTATGCGTGATCCCAGTGTTGTCATGGACCTCAGAAGACTTGGCTCTTTCTACCCCTATAAATTAAGCTTTATGCGTAAACTAATAAGAAAGATCATGGGCCAAAAGTGGAAAATTTCTATCGATCACTTCAATCTCAATGACGATGGCTATGGAGAGATTATTTATGATATCAGAACACCAAAAGATCGTTTCCATTTTGCTGTATTTTCAAACTTCCTTGATCCGAACGAAAGAACGGACAGGGTTATCGCAGAGCAATGGGATATCACGCTTACGTTGAGGCATGGAAAATTTGATCAAAATCAATTGGAAATGTTGAGAAATAATGTCCCGCTCCAAGAGAAAGGCAGAATGTCATCCAATACTATAGTTTTGTCTAGAGCAAATCGGAGCAGCAGAAATTTTGATTATGTCATCAATCAATTATCCTCAGGTCAACAGCCCTCAATCGAAAAGATTAAAGAAGTGGGTTATATCTATAGAACCACAGCAGTCTATGGTAGCGGTAAATTTGGAATGGCTGATTGGGAAAAAGTAAGAACGCAATATAAAGATTTCTCAGAGCCTTTTTCAGCAGAAATGTTTTCTTGTTTTATGATAAGGCAATTCAGTTTTGATCAAGTCGAGCATATTGCAAAAATTAAGTCGCCAAAAAATTCAGTTGCACTTAAAAACAGTATCAAAAGAAACTTAGGTATCGGCAATGCAACCGGTCTTGGAATGGCCCCTTTTCTCATAAAACATCCTTTATTAATCAATAACTGGATTGAAAAGAGAGAGAGAGTTCTATGCGAAATACTGAAAACCACTCAACCAGATAAAAACAGTTTAGATGATTTCCTGTCTCTAGCTCAGCGAGCATTTCATCATTTAGAGGAAATCGTCAGTGAAAATAAAATGCAAAATAAAATCAATAAAGATGCAGCAGAAGATCTAAAAAGAATGATTGGTTGGATTTCAAAAAATAAAAAAGCGATAACAAATTGGACGAATCTTATTGACCATATCGGTCTAAATTATGGTGTTGAAACTCAAGAAATAGCCAACACCATCCTCATAGAAATTTATCCAGATATTGCATTGGATATGGAAAATGATGATTACATTGACGAAAAATATGAACTCATGCCTGAAATGAGTGTCATTGAGCTTCAAAATATCATTGAAGAAAAGTACAACTGGGCTCTTAAATATAATTTCAAGAGACAGAAAAATAATTCTGTATTTTGGTATCGATCAGAAGAAAAAATGGAGCCGAGGTTAGGTCAAAGAGGATCTGATGAGGGAGCAGAAAAAGAGATGTTAATTGGAATCGCAAAGATTGTTTCTGAATGTTACAAGTCAATTTGCTCTATCTCTAACAGTTCACAAATAAAAACAGTTGGTGAGTTTGTTTTTTCTCATCCAGAATATCGAAAAATTATTCGACGTATTCAAACGTTATCTGGGACAACATATGGTGAAATTCAGGCCAATTTGCTAGAAGAAGACGTAATGCCCATTCATCTATTAAGATGCAAGTTATCGTTTTTTGGTGTTGGAAAATTTGATCCAAAATCACGATTGTGGGTAAGAAATACGATGTTTCAGGGCGCTCCAATCATCGATGATATAGCAGATGATTATAAAGACGATTGGTTTTTCCCCACAATACAGCCATCTGAACAAAACAGGAATAATGAAATTCACTAGAGTTTCTAATAATGAGCTCCGGGCCATTTTAAATAATGCTTGCGAAGCATTTATCAGTAACAAGAATGATTTTGAGGAGACGGCTTCCACAATCTTATGGCTGGAGACCTATGATTTTTCCGGAATAGATATGTTTCTGAATCATCTGGATCAACACTCTGAATATAATTATATACAGCCGAAAATAATTGATAATGAACATGCATCACTTATCATCGATGGAAAATATGAATGTCATATTTTTAATGCACATTTAATTTCAGACATTGCATGCACACTCTTCAAAAAATATGAAAACGAGGGATTAGCAATAATTAATTCAAAAAATCCCGAAGCATTGGTTCCAAAATTAATTGAATCTAAACTCTTTAAAAATTATTTATCAATAAATTGGATGGACGAGAATTATCTGTCCTATCTATTTTATAGAAATGAAAATGGCTCAAACTTAATAATATATAAGACAGACTCTGAGCTAAATGAAAAATATATTAATACAGTTGTAATAAACAATAAAAATTCTCATAAGAATAATGAAAATGAAATTTTCAAATTGAATGATCTAAATAAATTAAAGATAATCAATCGAATTCAACCAGAACACTTTCGATCAATTAAACAACAAAAGTTGATGGATGGATTTTATATGGAAAACACCAAATTAAACAAATTATCGTCTATTGCCAATAATGTGCTTGTTGAATCGAGTGAAAAATCTCGATTGGGTGCGGGTGAATAACAATAATTAATTAACTTTCAATTAGAAATACATATTTATGAATAAAATAATTGATAATTTTTATCATGGATACAACAAATCAGTGGCATTGGCACCAAAGTTACTGGTTATCGCACTGATATTGTTCGTGGCGATATATCCAGATTCTGCTGGACAAAAATTATTGGCGGCACAAAATTGGTCGACAGAAACATTTGGTGGCTGGTACATATACGTATCTCTTTTTTATGTCATATGTTGTCTAAGTCTCGGTTTATTCAATAAAACAGGAAAAATAAAACTGGGCAAAGAGAACGAGCACCCCGAGTTCACAACTCTCTCATGGTTGTCTATGATGTTTGGTGCCGGTATTGGTATAGGAATGCTCACTTACTCCACTGCTGAACCTATTTTCCATTTTGCAAATAACCCAGATACCATTACAGGTGTCTCTGCAACATTAAATGAGAACAATGTTCGAAATGCCTACAAGTGGGCAATTTTTCATTACGCTCTGCATACTTGGTGTATTTATGGAATCATAGGCATCTCACTTGCTTATTTCTCATACAATCGAGGAATGCCACTGACCATAAGAAGCGGACTTGAACCTATTTTTGGAAAATTTATGTCGGGTGGACTGGGCAATATGACAGATATCGTGTCTATTCTTGCCACGCTGGTTGGCCTTGGTGTCACAATAGGCTATGGCGTTTCACAATTTTCCTCAGGCCTATTCAACATTACAGGTATGGGATGGCTTATAGACAATGAAGGACGACCATCATTAATAGGTCAAGTTTTTGGGCTGGTTCTAATTATGACAATTTCTTGTGTATCCGCTTTCACTGGAATTAGAAAAGGGATCAAATGGCTATCAAACATCAACATGGGATTATCCCTTATCTTGTTGTTATTTTTTGTATTCTTCGGTGCAACATTATTCGCAATAAAAACTTTTTTCATTACAATCTGGGACTACCTTATTTCATTTCCAGAAATGGCAATATCTGTATGGAAAAATAACGGGACAGAAACCAATTCAAATCTTCAAAAATGGCAATCTGCTTGGTCAATTTTTTATTGGGCATGGTGGATTGCATTTGCTCCATTTGTCGGATTATTCCTGGCTCGTGTTTCAAGAGGCAGGACAATTCGTGAATACATCATGGGCGCGATATTTATACCCTCGTTAATCTCTCTCTTTTGGTTTGCATTTGTTGGTGGTACAGCAATAGATCTTGAGCTTAGTGGAGTGGCTCAAGGAGCAATCGTCAATGCCGATATATCTGCTCAATTATTTCAAACGATAAATTTATTTATGAATCCAACCATGGCTATTTTACTTTCTATACTTGTTGTTATATTGCTTATAACTTTCTTGGTGACATCGGCCGACTCTGGAATCCTAGTCATGAATACGCTTGCTTCTGGTGGAAATACAAAAAAGAGAGAATTAAAACACATAATACTTTGGGGATTATTATTTTCAGTCATGATAGCAGTCTTACTTATGGCGGGTGGCATGGACTCTCTCAGATCTGTGATGATTATAGGCGCCCTTCCATTTTCTTTGATTCTAGCGCTTATGCCAGTAGCCCTGGTAAAGACAATACTCCAAAATAAATAACTAATTTTTTATGAGACCGTTTATGGCTGTAGTCATAAATGTATTAAAGTTGCTCTTAGCAGACCTTAGTGCTGATATTGCATTATCTTCTGTGTTTACATTGAGCTCTTTTCCTTCCAACTTTTGTTCTATCTTATTTAAACCCACCAAACCATGGAGAAAGGCCCATACTTTTATGCATTTTCTATCGTACTCGTTATTATCTTTTAAAGTAACATAACCTCTTAGTGATCTTTTAAGCGTACCGTAACATCTCATTGCAGCTTGATGTAATTCAGGATATGTCTCAAAGTCCTTAATTACAGTACCAAACATAATTTCATAAATATTGTTATTTTTTTCCGCAAAATTAAGGTATGTCATCATACCCTTTATAAGAGTTTTCTCTGAGATGGTTTTTGATTTTGAGAAATTTATTACTTTTTTGATGGATTCTTCCATTTCTATAAATCCATTTGTAGCAACTGCTGCAAGTAAAGATTCCTTGGTTTCAAAATGACGATATGGTGCAGTTTGTGATACATTCGCTTCTTTTGCGATACTTCTTAAACTTAATTTTTCATAGCCATATTGATGACATAAATTACTCGCACACCTTATTAACTCTTCGCGTAAATTTCCATGATGATATTTCATATTAATGTTGACACCGTTAACATTTAGTATTATGTTTACGCTGTAAACATTATGTTGTCACCACAAGTTTGTCAAATCTATGAAAAAGTTTATACAAAAAAACCAGACTATATTGGCTTTTATCGCATCTGTCGGATCACTAAATTTTATTTTGATCGTCATGTTCCAGCTCTCAAAAGTGGCTTAGCTTTCATGAGAAATCTGCTGTCACTTATTGTAATTTTTTATACATCATTTTCCTTTTCGCAGGACTCTTTCGAGCTACAAGAAGTAAAATTACAGGATAGCTATAGAGAGATAAAGCTGATACCAGGGAAAATTTTACCGACCAAGATATCACGTTTAGCATTTGAAATTCCTGGCTCAGTGAATAAGATTGATGCTGATATAGGTGATGCGTTCTTTAAAGGTGATCTCTTAGCTGAGCTTGATAATAGAGAAGCCTCCGCAAATCTTATGCGGGCAGAGGCCAAATATAAACTTTCCAAACTTGCACTCGATAGACTTAATGATCTAAAAACTGATGGTTTTATTTCTGCCCAAGAACTTGATAAGGCTAATGCAGAATATGATGTAGCAAAATCTGAACTTGAATATTTCAAAGTCAAATTATCTCAAACAAAGATAATCGCGCCGTACGATGGTTTCATACAAAATAGAATGATTGACCAAGGTACTATAATCAGTCCTGGAGTAAATGTATTTGAATTTGTTGACTCATCATCGGTTGAAGCGCATATATCAATTCCTGACAAAATTATTGATAACCTCATAATTGGAGAAGAATACTTTTTCACAATAAAAGAAAAAAAAATAAATGCAGTTTTATCAAGAATTGCGCCGATGACCATTGGAGGCTCAACAAATAGACTGGCGATATTTCGTTTTAATGAATTTATAAGCCCAGGATCTATCGGTTATCTTAATTATGAAAATCGTGTTACAGCGAAAGGTCTATGGGTTCCATTCAGTGCTCTTTCAGAATCAGATCAAGGTTTATGGAGTCTCTATGTTCTTAATTCAAATAATAATGAATCAAGAATAGCTCGAGAATTAGTTGAATTACTTCACGTTGAAGATAGGCTGGCTTATGTATCTGGAACCTTATCGCCCGGTGAAAAAATTATTGTCGGTGGCGCATCAAAAGTAATCGAAGGTAAAATTTACAATTAGAGCTGTATTCGATGAGACCCATAGAAATATTCCTTGAAAAACCAAGAGTATTCATACTCACATTACTATTCATCTTAATATCAGGAACATCTGCTCTTAATTCTTTGCCCAGACAAGAAAATCCTGAGCTTGCTCAGAGGTGGGCTAGTGTTCAAGTGGTTTTTCCGGGGGCATCTCCTGAGCGGATAGAAACTCAGGTTCTTGAGCCTCTTGAAGCTAAATTAAGAGAGGTATATGAGGTAAGACGCCTGGTTTCATCTGCATCGGATGGTTTCAGCATTACATTGGTTGAATTAAAAGAAGATGTTGATCCTCTATTAATAGAAGATACTTGGTCTGAAGTACAAGACAAAATTGATCAAGCTAAAGCTGTGCTTCCGAATGATATCAATACTGAACTCATAAGAAGCAGTGGTCCTCCTGCAACATTACTCTATGCCATCAAATGGATGGGTGATGGACCGCCACCAAAAATTTTAATGACGAGAGTAGCGAATGATCTGAGATTGGAGTTGGCCTATGGCGGAGGAACGGATAAAGCGCTCCTATTTGGTGGGTCGGAAGAAGAGGTTTTGATTGAAATAGATAATGCAAAACTATCGAGCATGGGATTGTCCTTTCAAGAGATTTCAACACGACTTCGAACGATGGATAACAAAAGACCTATCGGAGTATTTACAGATCAAGAGAGAGAGATTTTAATTAAATCAAAAGATAATCTCAGATCAATTCAAGAAATTGAAGATCTACCCATTCAAATCTTCTCTGGCACTGAAATCATTAGATTAAGTGATATAGCAAATATCAAAAAAACGCCAAAAATACCTTCCGAAGAAATAGTTTATGTAGACGGACAACCGGCAATACTTATTCAAGTAAATGCAGCTTTTCAACAAAGAATAGACGTTTATGTGAAAACTCTCGAAGAGATAGCAAGAAAATATGACGCTAATCTACCGAGTGAACTTAGCATCATTAAGCTATATGATGAATCATACTATCTGACTGAAAAGTTTGATAATTTGTCGCTTAGTATATTCTTTGCCACCAATACAGTGATCTTGTTAAGCTATTTCTTGCTTGGATTAAGATCTGCATTGATTGTGGGTATCACAATTCCTCTAACCATATGTATCGTGTTATTTGGTTGCAGACTACTCAATCTTCCGCTGCATCAAACATCAATGACAGGGATTATCATTGCACTGGGATTACTTATTGATAATGCCATAATTATGGTTGAGGACTACAAGTACAGAAGAAGAATAGGAAATTCTCCCAAAAACTCAGCTTTAATGTCCTTCCAGCATTTATGGGTACCTCTGGCTGCTGCCACAGCGACGACTGCATTTGCTTTTTTACCTGTGGCAACTGGCAAGGGCCCAAGTGTTGAGTTTGTTGGCGGGATGGCTGTTACTGTGATCCTATCGGTATGTGGATCCCTTTTTCTCGCTTTATTTATAACTCCTGTTTTTCTGAATCTTATGGAAAAGCTACCTATTTTTAAAAATCAAGAACTGGCATCGGAAGGTTTCTCAAACAAAAAGATGTTAGAAGCTTACCAAAAATTCTTGACCTGGAGTTTTGATAAACCAAGACGAGGAATTTTTATCGCTCTTATTTTTCCAACGATTGGTTTTCTTTTATTTCCTACGTTGAAGCAAGATTTTTTTCCAGAGCTAGACAGAAATATGTTCAGGGTCAGTGTTGAGCTACCACCAAATTCTTCTATTGAGGCTACAGAGTCAGAAATTTTGAATCTAAGAGAATCAATATACAGAGAAGCAAAATTTAAAATTGATACAGATGTCTGGTTCATAGGAAGGAAACTACCTCGGATACTTTATAATGTCATTGGCGGTGACTCTCCTCTTGGGAATAATAATGTTGCTGACGCATTCTTTATCTCAGAAAACTACTCAGACATGATCAATAATCTTCCCGATCTCGCAAAATCAATAGTAAAACAAAATCCAAACCTAAGAGTTATCATTGACAAATTTAATACAGGTCCGCCTGTTTTTTCTGCAGTCGAATATCGAATACTCGGTGAAGACCCAGAAATATTGAAGATTTTAGGAGATAAGCTTGAGCTTATTATAAATAATGCACCAGATGTATTTTTAACCAGGGCTGATCTATCACAGGTAAGCACAAAATTTGAATTAGATTTTAATAACTCAAATATGCTCTTATCTGGCTTAAATACACAAGTTTTGCTAGATGAAATATCAATTGCAACTCAGGGAATTGAGGTTGGAACCATGCTCGATGGAAACAAAGAAATTCCGATTAGAGTTAGGGGGCTAAAATATCAAGATCTCAATGATTCAATACAATACATTTCTGTCCCCGGTGAAAGTTCTTTGAACTATTCTTCCAGTTTTGGAGAGCTAAAACTCACATCCAGAGCAAGCTCACTTGGACGTTTTGAGGGATCAAAAGTGAATACTGTTCAAGGTTGGATTTGGCCTGATAAATATGCCTCTTCTACAGAAACTTATATAAAAGAACCCATAGAATCATTCCAAAAATCATTGCCTCCTGGGTATACACTTAATCTATCCGGAGAAGCTGAATCCAGATCAGAATCTCAGGCCCAACTTTTTTCTTCGGCAACAATTTTCTTTGTTTTAATTGTTATTGCATTGATCTCTGCACTTAATTCTTTCAGAGAAGCTGGAATTATTTTGAGTGTTGCTATTTTATGTACAGGACTGGCATTTTTTGGGCTTTTGGTAGGCAATGCAAATTTTGGATTTATCGGTTTAGTTGGAGCTGTAGGTTTAATTGGATTATCCATCAATGATGCAATTGTGGTTCTTTCGCACATCAAAGAGGCAAATGAAGATCGTAAACTCAATAAAGAGAGACTGATAGAGGTTGTGATTCGCTCCACAAGGCACATAATTACAACTTCGGTTACAACGGTCGGTGGATTTCTCCCTTTATTAATCACAAGCGTATTCTTCAAGCCACTCGCTTGGGCTATGTCAATAGGCGTGCTTGGGGCCACTATTATTGCTCTTCTTTATATACCCAGCTTATACGTAATTAAAGAAAAGATTATTTAGCAAAAAGCTATAGATTCAATAAAGAGAAAAATAATTTAAATCTAAGAAAATTCATTTCTCAAAAGAAATAAATTAGCGCATCACGAACGGATTTTTCATTGGTTCATTTGAAATATTTATCCAGGTTGTTTTTGTCCTGATGTAATCGTTTATGGAGTCCATGCCTGCTTCTCTGGCATAACCCGATTGATTATATCCACCAAATGGTGCGATCGGTGAAATAGCACGATAACTATTAATCCAGCATATACCCGCTTTAATTTTTTTTGATACGCGATGTGCTCGCGCCAAGTTGTTGGTAAATAATCCGGACCCGAGTCCGAATTTAGTATTGTTTGCCATTTTTATTGCTTGTATTTCATCCTTAAAAGTTAAGAGTGAGGCAACAGGACCAAACATCTCTGTTTCAAGAGATACAATAGATTCATTAGGACAATCTATGAGTGTTGGCTCAAAATAGTATCCCTTTTGGTTGAGACGAGAACCGCCAAATACAATTTTTGCTCCTTGGGATTGGGCTTTTTTAAGTGTTTTTTCAATGAGTTTTATTTGTTTATTTGTGCACAAAGGTCCAACGTGTGTGTCATTATTTTTAGGATCGCCGGTAACGATTGATTCAGCACGCTTTGACAGCATTTCAATTAACTCCTTCTTTATAGAGTCATGAACGATTACTCTTGTACCAGCAACACACGATTGTCCTGATGCACCATAATTGCCAGCAATAATACCATTTACCGCTCCTTCAATATCAGCATCTTCAAACACAACTATGGGGGATTTTCCTCCCAATTCTAAT
>Ga0208130_1001490_pt1 | contig 11285 bp, 9 predicted proteins | sample ETNtaG_31_FD_185771 | JGI IMG/M metagenome (GOLD analysis project Ga0208130, IMG submission 185771) | Marine microbial and viral communities from oxygen minimum zone, Eastern Pacific Ocean - ETNP201310SV78 (SPAdes) (version 2) | ecosystem: Environmental > Aquatic > Marine > Oceanic ...
GTTCAAAACCCTGGTGTCTAGTCTCGCTTCCATTTAGGTTCATCCGGTCGCTGTTTTGTAGAATTTCGTTTTCCTTATCCATCCAGTAGACAGCTGCTGAGTAGTTCCAGTTGTTGCCGCCGCCTTGTAATGCTAATTCATAACTATCCAACTCAACGGGATCCAAGTCTGCAACGGTTTGGCTTCCCTGTAATCTATAGAGTTCTGTAGCTTGTGGGGCACGAATGCCGCGCTGAGCTCTCGCAAAAAGAGTATGATTTTCATTCAGCTCATAGCTCAGGCCGAGTTTGGGAGAGACTTCTGTAAAATCATCGTCCCGGTCAGCTGGTCTGCTATAACGACAACCTCCAAAACCGCAAGCGACGCCATTCGCATCGGTACGGCCGTCAATCATTAGGTTGTCGTACTCATAATCCATCCGCTCGAGCCTAGCTCCGATAGATAGTTCTAGCCTGTCTGTCAGTGAATTTTCGTAATTAGCAAACAAGGCGAGCTGACTTGCCTCTACCTCATAATCATAGTGCATACCCTGTGGTATCGTTCTTCTCACGAAAAGTGAGCCTGTCGTTGGATTAGGCTGATCCTGCTTCAGACTTCCATCAGTGTTTTCTGCATCAATGCCCCAGGAGAAGGTCGAACTATCAGTCAAATCTCTAAATGCGGCAAGCTGAATACCAAAGCTCCTGTGCTCTGTGTCCTCAATTGGCTGTCCTGGCAAGAAGTGTTGCACGAAATTCATATTCACTTCGCGGAAATAAGGAGTGGCAATGTATTCCCAGTCTCCGGACTCCATGGTGAATCGAGTCCATACGCGAGTGCTTTGACTGTCACGATAGGCCTCTGGGTTAGGGTTTGTTCCTCTTTTATTGCCGTCCTCGTATGCCTTGGTTCCGGCGACGTAGCCTGCAGTTTCTTGATTTAAATTGTTATAGGTGAAACCACCTTCCATTTCGATTCCGTTCGCTAAGGTGTATTCGTATAACCAAGACGCCTTCTGTTGATCAACGCCACTGTCATCCCGATAGCCTTCTTCATTGATGCCAGTCAAATACAGAGATTGTTTGAAATTACCGCTGTCCGATCCAATCGCGGCCTTTGTTCGATAAGAACCTCTAGGGCCTTGCTCAAGAGTTAATTCGCCGATTTCACCCGGATCTGGTAGTCGCACATTGACCAGGCCATGCAGTGCATTGGAACCCCAAAAAGCGCTGGCTGGCCCTCTGATTACCTCGATGCTTTGGGCGTATTCTGAGTGTGTATCAAACATCTCATTTACATTGCAGAATCCCGCAGAGCGGACAGGTATTCCATTCTCTGCTATCAAGAACGCTCCGCAGGCACCAGCGCCGGTTAAAACCGGAGATCTAAGGGCCATTAAACTCTCTTGTCCGTTATTTCGGTTGCCACTGAATCCAGGGACTCTTGCGAGGGCTTCTTGGTAATGAGTCTGTAGAATCAGATCAAGCTCTTCTTCTCCTAAAACACTTATCGCAGCGTTTGTGTTAGTGAGGCCTTCGGTTCGACGACTGTCTGCGAAAACTTCTATTTCCTCAATGGCTTGTTGACCGTTTTGAGATTGACCCAAGGTTTGACATGACATAACTGCTGTGGTGGCGGCTACACTCGACGCCAACAATTTACGTAACATTTCATTCTCCTAAATAATGTAGGTTGAACACTTTGGTTTGGTTCGCGGTCTTTTTAGTCAGAAGATCTTATTATATTTTTGGAATTTGTTAGTAATCGAAATTAAGTTCTGGGGACAAGGGCCCACCAAAAACTCGGGCAAAAGTATATCACAGCCCTACAAGAATATTGCGACAAATTGTCTCGGTCTGAATCTGAAAGAGAACAGAGGCCCAGGAAAAATTCATACTAGTACCATGACTCTCAGTGATAGTTTTGCTTTAATGGAGAAAGTGATTTTCCAATTCATAGTGAAAATTACGTCACCTCTATGTCTTTTAAAGTGAAGATTTCTCTGGAGAAATTACCTTAGATGAGAACAAGAATTACTGAATTACTAAGCATTGAGCATCCGATCGTCCAGGGGGGTATGCAATGGGTAGGAATCGCTGAAATGGCCTCTGCTGTCTCGAATGCGGGTGGTTTAGGGATACTAACCGGACTAACCCAGCCAAGCCCCGAAGACTTAGTTAACGAAATCAAGCGTTGCCGAGAAATGACGGACAATCCTTTTGCCGTGAATCTCACTATTCTGCCTACAATCAAACCAATACCTTATAAAGAATATGCTCAAGCTATAGTAGATTCGGGAATAAAGATTGTAGAGACTGCCGGCCGTAACCCTGAACCATTTCTACCACTTTTTAAGAGTGCAGGGATAAAGGTTATTCACAAATGTACCTCTATAAGGCATGCCTTAAAAGCCGAGAAGATAGGCTGTGATATGGTGAGTGTCGATGGTTTTGAATGTGCGGGTCATCCAGGAGAAGACGATGTAACAAATATGATACTCCTCCCTCTTGCGGCAAAACGACTGAAGATTCCTTTTCTTGCCTCTGGTGGCTTGGGTGATGGTAAGGGTCTTGCTGCAGCTCTTGCAATGGGGGCAGATGGCATTAATATGGGTACAAGATTTATGGTCACCAAGGAAGCGCCAATACATGAAAAAGTGAAGCAAAAAATGGTGGAGGCAACTGAACTTGATACCTCTTTGATTTATCGTACATTGAGCAATACAGCTCGTGTTTTTAAGAACAGTGTGGCGCAGCAAGTTATAGAAATTGAGTCAAGGCCAGGTAAAACCCAATTTGAAGATCTCCAGTCACTAGTGCAAGGTGCTAAAGGTAGAGAGCTTTTTGATACAGGTGATCTTGATAAAGGTATTTGGTCTGCCGGTATGATCGTGGGTCTCATCGATGATATTCCTTCTTGTCATGAACTGATATCCAGGATAGTTGCTGAGGCAGAGGAGATAATTAAGCGGAGATTGATAGAAGCAGTTTCTTAATTGGAGTCGAGAGTAAGAGATTATGGAAGTGAAAGATAAGGTTATTGTTGTCACGGGTGGAGCAAGCGGAATTGGTAAGTCATTGTGCGAGCGATTTGCAATGGACGGTGCTCATGCGGTAGTGGCCGCGGATATTGATACAGCTGGGCTTGGCTCGACACTGTCAAGTATAGAGAGCAATACTAATGGATTAGGTTTGCAATGTGATGTTTCTAATGAGGACGCAGTAAAAAACCTGGTTTCCGTTACTCTTAGAGAGTTTGGTCGCATTGATTTGTTTTGCTCTAACGCAGGTATATTTTCTGCTGGTGGTGAGGAGGTATCGAATGACCGATGGAAAAATATTTGGGACATTAATGTGATGTCTCATATTTTTGCGGCGAGAGCTGTTTTGCCTAGCATGTTAGAGAGAGGAGAAGGGTACTTGTTGAATACTTCTTCGGCCGCAGGTTTGTTAAGCCAGGTAGGATCTGCACCTTACTCAGTTACAAAACACGCCGCTATAGGTTTTGCAGAGTGGTTGTCAATTACCTATGGTAATCGAGGAATCAAAGTTTCAGTCCTCTGTCCTCAAGCAGTACGCACTGCTATGACTGCCGGTGGAGATGGAGGAGTTGCGGGCTTAGACGGTATGCTTGAACCAGAGGACTTGGCTACAACGGTGATTGAAGCGTTGGGTAATGAGCAATTTTTAGTCTTGCCGCATCCAGAAGTTCTTACTTATATGCGAAGAAAGACAGATGATTATGATCGCTGGCTCGGGGGTATGAGGCGTTTATATGATAAATTCGCAGAGATCTATAAAAGGCGACAATAATAACTTGAATAACTGAGCTTAGAAGAGGAAACAATGAAAAGATTAAAGTGCTGTCTTGTCTTGATTGCCAGTATTTTTTGCTCGATGGCTTATGCTCAAGAACGGATTACCTTAGGGGATGGCTCACGTCTTAGTGTGTATATAGTAAAACCAGCGCAGACATTGTCGGAGCCTTCCCCGCTGGTAATTTTAATGGGTGGTGGACCCGGCAACGCTTCCATTTCAAGGGATACATCAATATGGCTGGGTGGGGGATTTGCGGAAAGAGGGTGGATGGTCGCCGTGCCTGTTTCCCCAAATAACCGAGCATTTAGGGGCGATGAGAACAATCACAAAGTTGAGCAGCTGATTACAGAATTACAAAAAAGAGACGAGATTGCGAATGGCAAAGTTCTACTGGCAGGGATCTCAAATGGAGGTATGTCTGCTTTAGAAATTGCTAGGAGGAACCCGGCTAATTACATGGGCGTAGCTGCAGTGCCCGCCTTGGCAACATCGGTGGTAGATAATCGAGTGCTCGCAGGCTTTCCTGTTTATTTGAGAATAGGTGGGGCGGACCAACTAGGCTGGGCTGAGCGTTTTGATGAGACCGCTGAAGCTCTTACCGAGGCCGGTGTTGACTTAGACGCAGCTATTCTAGATAGCGCTCCACATATGTTTCGTATGAATTGGGAATCTCTGGAACCTTGGTTGGAAAAGGTCTCAGAGTAGTGATTAGTTAGTCTAACTACTTTCCAGAAGCTCTACCCAATTCCCGTCGGGGTCAGCGACTATTGCTATGGTTATTCCCTCTCGGATTACCTTAGCGGGGACCACTACCTTGTGACCACCTTCTATGATTTTGTCTAAAACACCCTCCAGGTTTGGGGTGTGTATTGTCCAGTAGCGATAACCGGTGGCGCCCCGAATACCTCCAGGGGGAGCTTCTGCAGGAGCTGCTGAATCAAGCTCAATTACTTTAATTATACTGTCACCGACTTTGAATCGGTTCATGGTTCCGCCGCCGGGCATGGGGATCGAAGCCTCGAGCTCAAGCCCAAGTACTTCGCCGTAAAAAGTTTTCATCGCATCAATGTCTTTCGCGATTATTCCGATGTCAATGGCTCGCTTTTGTACTTCGATTCCCATTCTTTGCCTCGCTTTAGTTACTGGGCCGCACCCATCATAGCTTTGGTTTCTAAAAATTCTTCAAATCCTTCGATTCCCCACTCTCTACCATTGCCAGACTGTTTGTAGCCACCGAATGGTGCTGAAAAATCTGGCCCAGCACCGTTGATATGAACATTGCCTGTGCGGAGTTTTCGCGCAATCGCCTGTGCATGCTCAGGTTCACCTGATACGTAGCCTGAAAGCCCGTAATCGGTATCGTTAGCTATAGATACCGCATCATCATCGTCTTTATATCCGATAATTGAAAGCACAGGGCCAAAAATTTCTTCGCGAGCTATAGTCATATCGTTTGATACATTTGCAAATATTGTGGGTCTAACAAAATAACCTTCCTCTAGTCCTTCAGGGCGTGACGGACCGCCAGCAATCAAATCTGCACCCTCATCAATGCCTTTTTGAATCAGTGTCTGAATCTTGTTGAACTGGATTTCACTTACGACAGGACCCAGTCTTGTACTTTCAGCAGAGGGGTCACCGACAACAGATTTAGCTGCAGCTGCCTTTGCCGCATTTATTGCTTCTTCCATTCGGGATTGAGGCACTAACATTCGAGTTGGTGCGTTACAAGATTGCCCGCTGTTACCGAAACAGCCTGCAACTCCACCAGAGACGGCACGCGCGAAATCTGGAACATCATTAAGGATTATGTTCGCAGATTTGCCGCCCAGCTCCTGAGTAACGCGTTTTATTCCATCAGCAGCTGCTTTCGCTACTTCTCTACCCGCTCGTGTCGAACCTGTAAATGAAACTAAATCAATATCTGGGTGACCGGAAATTGCGGCGCCAACGGATAGACCATCTCCATTAACTAAATTGAAAACTCCGGCGGGTAACCCGGATTCAGCAATGATTTCAGTCAATATGTATGCACTAATTGGAGCAATCTCACTTGGTTTCAAAACCATAGTACACCCGGCTGCTATGGCAGGAGCTACCTTGCAGGCTATTTGATTTAGAGGCCAGTTCCAAGGTGTAATGAATCCGCATACGCCAGCGGGCTCTTTAACAATTTTAGTTGTACCTCTTATCTCTTCGAACTCAAAATTTTCCAAAATAGACAATACGTTCATAAAATGACCGAGTCCACTTCCAACTTGAGCCGTCTTTGACAGTCCCATTGGGGCTCCCATCTCTGATGAAATAGCGGTAGCCATTTCATCGCTGCGGGACTTCAGTCCGCCAACGATGCTACTAATTATTTCTTTTCTTTCCTCGATACTGGAATTAGACCAGGAATCAAAAGCTGATTTTGCGGCTTTTGCTGCGCTGTCGACATCGTCGGCATTTCCTAAACTGATGGTCGCAAAAGCTTTTTCAGTTGCAGGATTAATTACGTCAAGTGTTGATCTCCCGGTAGGCTCGATCCATTTACCGTTGATAAAAAATTTGTTGTAAGCCGCGCTCATTTTCTACTCCTAACTTTATCAAAACCAAGAAACTCTGGAGGCAAGTTTACAACATAATTATGCGCCTCCCTCTTCGGGGCATGAAGTATAACCGACAAATGCCCTTATTCTGAATAGCTTGTCTAATTAAGATTTAACAATCATGACCTTTTGAAACAGGGGAGCACGATATGATCGGAATTCTTAGAGGTATTCAACATTGTTTCTTTTAGATAATACCGAGAAGTGCATTGATAGCAGCATCAAATTGTGGATCTCCGCGCTCTGTATTTTCATATGGAAACGGGATTAATAGCTCGGGAATAATCGCACTGCCTCTAAAAGGTTGACCGTCAATATAAAACTCCTCTCCATTACTTAAATCTTCAAATAAGTATTCGCCAATTTCTCCACGTGTTGCCTCGCCTAAAGTGATAACTCTTTGTAGCTTTTTCAGTTGGTAAGCAAATAACTCGGTTCCGCCTCGAGTGTCCCGATTTAACAAGACTGCGATTGGTTTGCGATAGGGAGTAGTCTCGTAGGCGGGTGAATTCTCTGCAAATTGCGTATAACTGTTGTTTCCGAGTGAGGATGTAAAATAATTGTCTCGAGTTGGAAACACTAGATCGAGATGCTGAGGGTCTAAGAAACCTAAGCTATTTCGAAAATCAAAAATTATGCCATCCGTACCGCTAAGTTCTCTGAGTAACGCTCGATAGTTGATAATATCTGCTGTGGCACGACTCAGGGCCCAAAACCTAATGTACCCGATTGTCTTATTACCGGCCGAGAATTGAAGTACAGAGTTTGCCGTTGCCGACCTATAGCTGTTGTATAAATTTTCGAAAACTGGAATCACAGAGAGTTCCATTGAATCATTTGCTCTGGATAAAACGAGAATATGCTCCTCACGTTTAGGTAGGAAGTTTCCATTTGTATCCCTCTCAGAATTAAAAGATTCGATTGGATGAAAAGGATTACCATCCGCTATCTCAATTATATCGCCTCTACGAATGTCGACAGTATGAGCCGGATAGTTTTCAAGTACCGCCGTGACCAAATATCCATTTGAGACTTCTACCGCTTCGATTCCTATATGATTTAGAATCACTCGCTCGGCGTTGATATTTGCATGGAATGCTTGTTTTAAAAGTTGTTCTAAGGTGCTGTTAGGCGATATTTGTGCTGCTGCGTTTCCAGTAGCAAGACTGAACAATAGAATTAAATAGAGAATTTGCATTCTTAACTCGCTAACTTTAGCGCTCGTTTTGCTGACGGTCTTTCATAATGCTGGTTTCTCAGGTCCACATATCTTTGAGGAACGTCAAATTCAAATCTTATTGCCCAATTAAAGGTATGGGCTAGCAAAATATCAGCAATACTGAATTTTTCACCGATAGCATATTCGGTGCTGCTTAAAAGACGATCTAGTGTAGAAACAGCCTTTGTAAATTCGAATTTGGCAGTGTCGAGCATTGCTGGTATTTGATATTGTTCTGGAAGAGCGAATGTGTGTTTACCTTTACTCCAAAGAGGTTGCTCAAGCTCAGCTAAGACAAAGGCTACGAGTTCATCATGCTTAGCTTGCATCTTTAAATCCCCGATGGGAAGCAAACCAGATTCTGGGGCACTGCGTCCTATGTGGTTAAGTATGGCGACACTTTCCGTCAATACCATTTCACCATCAGTTAGACTTGGCACTTTTCCTTGAGAATTAATGGAGAGGTAAGCCGGATTTTGAGCACTATCTGGATTCTCTTTGTTAATCCGTAATTTGATTGGTATATACTCATACTGTAATCCACTTTCCTCCAGAGCCCAGAGACACCTGAATGATCTGGATTGTTGCATACCGTAGAGTTTCATAAACGATCCTAACCCTTAAAACAAAAATGGTGCAGCTCACAACTAGCTGCACCATCGTATTAACTGGAGGTCGACCAGTTTCGTACTTAGTCTATCGCAAAACAATAAAAATAGCCGTTTCCTCCAGTTCCAACCAAATCCTCTTGGCTACAACCGCGGGAGCCGTGAGCGCTATTCCAAGAAGTAGGATTCTGACCACCACCTGTTCTATCAAAGTGGCCCACGTTAGCTGAACCTGATCCGTTGCTTGTCCAGTTGTTACACGTGTGGTTGGCGCCATCATCCAATGTACGGCCATCTAATGTTGAACCAGTTAAAATATCATGTTGATTTGGAGTATCCCCTCGACCCAAAACAGTATCCCCATTTTCAGTTAGAGAAACTTGCTTGTTTAGATTATTGTTTGGACCATGCAAGACGTTTAGGTTCGACGCTGCTTCAACCCCATCTGCATTATACCAGGGGCCAAAACCAATGCGTTCTCTCGCATTGATTGCAGGAGAACTATCTGTAGAATGAGCGCTGAGGTACGCGCGCCACGTCTTTCCTCTAGATCCTGCCGCCTCTGCGAGAGAAGCACAATGCGCATCTGCTCCCGCTAAACCTCCTAGATTAGCGCCATCACCGGAGCCCACGCTTGTGATAAAAAAGCTCATCTCGTTTTGTTGAGAATTGACAGTCGAAAAAGCAAAAGCAACTGTCACGAACGCTACTGATGTAAAAGCTAAAGTTTTTTTCATTTTTTTCTCCCTTAAGTTTTCATTTTTTAGTCTGCCAAAGCAAGGGCAGTTAAGGTGCTCCCGGTCTGGAGAATGACATACTGCTTACCCTCATGAACCCAAGAGCTCATGCCATATCTAGTGCCAGATGGAACCTCCACTTTTGCGAGTTCTTCACCGGTGTCTTTGTCTAACGCAAATAAGTGCGGAGTGCCGTCACTAGCGACGTTGCTGTAGATTAGCATATTGCCCGTGGCGACCATTTGGCCAACCGCTCCAGATCCTGTATTTCCAATTTCTACTCCGCTCAGCTCGGGTAGATTTTTCACTCGATCTGGTGTGTAGCCAGCGGGCTTCATCCATAGATGCTCACCCGTGTTTAAATCAATTGCTGTAATGCGACTGTAGGGTGGTTTCCACAGCGGTAAACCAGCTGGATGACGCGGGGAGGGGCCTCCGCTGGCCGCGGCGAAACGAGATAGTGTCACTCCCGTCGGCTCGTCATAGTAAGTATCCGCTTCCTCTCCAGAGACAAGACGTCGAGAAGAACAACTATAGCGAGACATAATGTACATCACACCAGATTCAGGATCTGCGACGGGCGGATGAGTAATGTTTACGGCACCTGAAGGGCACATTAAGGCTGCTTGCTTGCCTGAAGGATCATTTGCCCGCATGGGAGGATTAAATAGTGGGCCCATTTGAAATTCTGCAACGGCTTGAAGAGCTTGTCTTTTTAGTTCGGGAGTAAAATCTACAAGAAGTTCCTCGCCAGATCCTGTGTACTCGAAGGCTGCCGGCTTAGTTGGTATTGGTTGTGTTGCCGATAGTTGCTCTCCCGGCACGGTTGACGCTGGCATTGCAACTTCTTCTATGGGCCAGATTGGCTCTCCAGTTTCTCTATTGAACACATAGACATATCCCTGTTTGGTAGCTTGCGCAACGATGGGGCCAGCATCGGTGTCTAGTAAAATGGGTGCTGTGGGCGTATCAAAATTCCAAATATCATGATGAACCATTTGGAAGTGCCATACCCGCTCACCTGTTCTGGCATCAAGTGAAATCAAGCTAGTGCCATACAGGTTATCTCCTGGATGATGGCCTCCATAGTAGTCGATTGTGACACCGTTGGTAGGAATAAAAACCTGTCCCAATTCTTGATCCGCAGAGATCGGGGCCCAAGAAGAAATATCACCGGTATACTGCCATGAGTCATTTTCCCAAGTTTCGTGTCCGTATTCTCCAGGTTGCGGGATTACATTAAATTTCCACAGGAAATCTCCACTTTTGGCGTCGTAACCAAGTATGTCTCCTGGGACGTTCTCGATACGTGACTGGTGGTAGCCTTGTTCCGCTGAATTGCCAACTATCACTACGTCATTAACAATAATTGGAGGAGAAGAAGAGGTAATATACCCCCTTTCAAGGGGTATGCCTTCGTAGGGATCATAAGGGTGACCTAAATCTTTTAAGAGGTCGACAACTCCAGTATCTGGAAATCCTTCAATGGGAACCCTCTCGCCGAAACCTTCCAAGGGTCGTCCTGTTTCAGCGTCCAGTGCAGTCAAGAAAAATCCTGGAGAAATGATATAGATTACATCTCGACCGTCGATATTTGCGTAACCTACCCCTTTGCCATAGTCAGCACGCATCGAGTAATCCCAGCGGCCTGTATCGGGCTCTCGGTAAGACCAAATTGTGGTGCCTGATTTTGGGTCAATTGCAACGACATGTCGTCTTGCTCCAGCTACAGTATATAGTCGGCCGTTGATGTAGCTTGGCGTGGAACGACCGCTTTGCGCCTCAAAACTGGCTCCATCCCAGATCCAAGCAACCTCAAGATCTCCAAAATTCTGCGGAGTAATTTGAGTAGCTTGGGTCGAACGTGTGTGAGCAAAGTCATTGCCGAGCGTAGTCCATTCCACAGTGTCTTGTGCAATCAGTATGCCCGTGAGACAAAGGCCTCCGCCCAGGGCTATAAAGCGATTAGCTACTTTTCTTGCGGAAATAGAGAACTGTTTGTTTCTTATCATTGTCAGTACTCCCATCATGATTTAGCTGAATCCTAGTAACAGGTCAGCCTTTTTCGTAAATATAGTCTGGAGGTTAACTCAGCTAGCCGTTCTTGTCATGTTGATAAAACTGCGGAATTTAGTTGAATCATGAATAATTGACGTCGATGATTATTATTTGACTTTCACAGCCTCAAAAATAGCTTGTGTCAGTGATGATGCAAGCCCACAACCGAGATTCACGGACCTAAGACTAGTTCTAATAAAAATCTAGGAGCCAATTCGCAAATAAGTATTTAGGTTTCTATCTTGATTGCCTATGATTTAGGGCTGATTACATTA
>Ga0208130_1001491_pt1 | contig 11278 bp, 9 predicted proteins | sample ETNtaG_31_FD_185771 | JGI IMG/M metagenome (GOLD analysis project Ga0208130, IMG submission 185771) | Marine microbial and viral communities from oxygen minimum zone, Eastern Pacific Ocean - ETNP201310SV78 (SPAdes) (version 2) | ecosystem: Environmental > Aquatic > Marine > Oceanic ...
TCCAACGGGAAATTCTATAGCTGGCATTTCATAAGGGCTGACAGATTCATTTGATAGACTGTCCTCAGAAACGACCCAAGCTCTAAAATTTCTAACGGACAATAAAGTATCAGGTACCGTTGCTGCATAGGTAGAATCGTTGATAGGCAGCATAGGAAAAATATAAGGTGTTTTACGTCCACCCGGCTGGATATATAAACTAGAATTTTTAATACCATTAATATCAGTAGAGGTCGCCGTGTAGGTTGGTGGATTATCATAGGAAATAACACTATCATATTCTGTTTCAACCACAATTACAGGAGGTTCTTCGTAGGCTTGAATAAGGCTTTTTGAAAAACCACCAGTAAGAAATAAAGAATCACTTGAGCTCTTTTGATTAAAAGAGGTACCAATTGATCCATTTAGTTTGAGTGAATCTGATTTTGAAACTTTTGCAGTTGCAGATATCTGATAGGCCTTCATCTGAAACCCTTGGGAGAATAAAATACTGCTGATTAAAGCAGATGTAATAAATATTATTTTCATATTGTAAACTCTATGAAGTCCTTTAGGAAGCTCCATCTCCTCCACTTACAAACACATTGGCGTCAGTGGTAGCATCAATGCATATCAGAGACATAATCGCCCATTGGTTTGCTGTTTTTGTATGGCTGTTACGATTATTAATAGTCACATTGCCTGAAGCAGCAGCAAGAGTCACTTCTCCTGCTCCTTTTTGAACAATCATTACATTAAAACCAGCAGGAAGGGTATCCTCAGGAATCGTTAAAGAAAAATTTTTTTGTATGTAGAATAAAGTGTGACGGACTGTCACTATTCATTAGATTATATTGACAGCAAACAGTGACTCATGTTTCCGTCCAGAATGTTCTTAAGAACTGGGGCGAGTCCGATGGTTGTCGTATTGGGAGGCAACAACGATTGTAGACTCGCCACTCCTTACTTTTTTTGGCTTAATTATGTAAATTCGCGTCAGACTGACACCTCATTACAGAATTTTTTTTGATTTAAATAAAATATTTTATAATTATTTTTCTGCTGAATTATTAGAAAGTGTGACTACTTTTTGGCCAAATGGTATTTTAAAGCTATAAATTCATCAAAAAAAATAAGGTTTACGCATAGTCAATCTTGATAATATGCTGCGGCGCAGCATATTTGATATTATAGAGATTTTTCCTCCCAGAATTACTCTATTTTGTGATTGTTCCATCCTCCCCGGAACGGTCATACAAGTACTAACCCCTCGTTTCTGCGAGGGGTTTTTCTTTAGTTACACACCCAAATGCTCAAAGTTATGTGGTTAGGGATCTGCTCTGCTATCCTAAAAGTGCGCTTAATCTGTAATAGATAACAAAAATATGCCGGCTGCTATGAGCGTAGCCCATCCAAGTCGTCGGAAAGTTTCATTTTCTTTTAAGAAGTAACCCGCTAGTAAAACAGATATTGGAATTGAAGCCTGCCTAATGGCGCTGACTATCGCCGCGTCTCCTCCCAATTCAAATGCGATTAAAATCAAATAATAGGAACAATATGAAACCACACCCGCAGACAATATTCGGTATCGTTCCAGTTTCCATTGTTCCATCAAAACGATAAGAGTATTTTTTTTAATACTATTATTGAATGAGAGCATTAAAAATAAAAATAACGATACCAGTATGTAGCAGTAGAAAAGTAGGGTAGACGCGTTTATTTTCTGAACTGCCATCGCGTCGCTTATTGAGTAGCTAGCTGATCCGGCCATTGCCATAAATGAAAGTGCCAGTGCTTTTTTTTTACCAAGAAAACCGAGCTTGGATTTCTGAAGCATAATGGCTCCGACGAATATGACAACTATCGCCATCACAGATAAAGAAGTGTATTTTTCACCTAGAATAAGCCAGCTAAAAATAACTATCGCTATTGGAGAGGATCTGACTATAGGATAATAAATTGACATCTGCCCTACCTTCATAGCGGCGAGTGTTCCGTAATAATATAACGTCAACCCTGAAGCAGAAATAAAAATTAAAGGCCAACAATCTCCGGGAATTCTGAAATCATTACCTACTAGTATATTTTGAAAAGTCGCAAGTACTAACCAAACAACTGCCACACCAAGGTAACAAGCTAAAGAATTAGAAGCGTTTTTAAGTAGTAGTTCTCTAAGTGGATGTATTGTGGCTGATACTAATACAAGTGATATCCAATGAATTTCCATTTTAAGTCTGGTGTAGAGGCTTACGATCTAAAAAATTGTTGAAGTGTATGGTTAATTGATCTTCATCAATTAAGACGACTCCGTATGCAGGAGGCTCATCGCAAAATTCACCCTGTACACTCTCACCCACTAATGGACTTTGATGATTAAGACTTGTTAAACTTGAAAAGGTATATCCGTGCCATTTCACAAAAGTTAATCGGTGAACATGTCCATAAAAGATGTGTTGAATATTTTTCCCATGCGAAAGTGTTGATAAAAACTGATCTGATCCAAATAAGCGGATATTATCCATATAGGGGATTCCGATGTCAAACGGAGGATGGTGCATGAATAAGTAAGTTGGTTTGTTCCCTGAATTTATTAGTTGCTTCTTTAACCAATCCAAGCGGTTCTCGCATAACTCTCCGTCATGTACATTTTTACCTTGTTTTTTTGTGTCTAAAAATATGAATACTCCCTCATCAGTTTCGAATGATGATTGCACAAATTTATTTTCATCGCATGGATTATTGGTAAAAACTGATTGAAATAAATCCCGATCGTCATGGTTGCCGATCATTAAAAAACATGGAATTTGAAACTCCAGTAATTTCTTTTTTAATGATTGATATGCTCCCTTTTCGGCAAATTCTGACAAGTCTCCCGAGATGACACAAAATTTTGCATCTCCGTGCCATTTGGTTATATCTTCTATGCATTTATTCAGGCGATCCGAAGGAACACAGCCATTCAAGGGTCCGTCCTCAGAAACCAAATGAATATCGGATATATGAATAAACTTCATTGATGCCCCTACAACCTACTTTTTCTTTTGCCATATATGGATCAACACTACCATTTTTTTTGAGATAGTAAAAAGTTTAAGAAATTAAATTGCATGCTTTTCTAAAAAAAATACCCAATTGTCGTTTCAGTATTTATGGATGATAAAAAGCTCATAGAAACTATTTGGAATGATATGGTTCTCAAAAAACGGTTTGAAAATAACCCTTACAGCTTATCGTGCAGTGAGATTGAGCTTTTACGAAACCAGGAAAAGTTTGAAGAGATAGTTAATTGGGAAAAAACTTCCACTCATGCAAGGCTTTTGAACAACTTATCCTTGGCAGGTTATAGGCACTGAAGTTAACAATTAGACTAAGTTAATGAGTGACAATTTATTATATGGCAACTTTATTAGTTAGCTACTTTAGAGTTTTTTATTAAGCTTATTCTTCATGTTGTTAAAACACTTTTTGTACAGTGATAATAAAAGAAATAAAGCAATTCAATAGCTTAAGGGCGCCAACTAAACCTACTTGTTAATCATTTAAAATTTTTTGTTTATGCAAAAATATTTTTTAGTAAATAAATCTTTACTCCGCAGCTTGACGTCTGTTAGTTTCGCCGTTCTTAATCAAGCCACGACGAAAACCACGGAGAGGGAATGTCGCACGCTACGAGATCAAAAGAAAGAAAACCATCAAAAGAATTAGGTGCGTTGTCAGGTCTTTTACCGTTTTTAATTCCTTACAAAGGATTAATAGCAGCGGCTTGTCTGGCGCTCATTCTAACCGCTGGTTTATCATTGGTCCTGCCATTAGCTGTACGAAGAGTAGTCGATACATTTAATAATGGAAACGAAAGTATGCTAGATTTATACTTCGTTGCAATTTTAGTAGTAGCAGCATTATTGGCAGCGGGCACAGCAATACGATATGCGCTTGTCACAAAATTAGGTGAACGCGTGGTTACCGATATAAGGGAAACCATATTTGAGCGAGTTCTCAAAATGAGTCCCCAGTTCTATGAGACAATAATGACAGGTGAGGTAATTAGCAGAATAACTACTGACACGAGTCTTATTCTGTCAGTTATAGGATCTTCCATCTCTGTTGCGCTGAGGAACATTTTGATTTTCGCAGGTGGACTTGCGCTTATGCTTGTCACTTCTGTCAAATTAACCAGCTTGGTCCTTCTTATAGTCCCGGCTGTTGTAATTCCAATACTGACTTTGGGCAGAAAGCTAAGAAGGTTGAGCCGCGAAAATCAGGATTGGATCGCATCTTCTTCAGGAAATGCATCAGAGTCGTTGGGAGCCGTACAAACAATTCAAGCTTATACACACGAAAACCTCAGTATTAATGCTTTTAACGATGTGAGTGAAAAAGCCTATCGCTCGGCACGAAAGAGAATTTCTACAAGAGCGTGGATGACCGCAATTGTCATATTTTTTGTATTTTCTGGAATTGTTGGGGTTTTATGGATTGGTGCTCGAGATGTTAGACTGGGCGTTATATCGACTGGTGTTTTGGTGCAATTTGTAATCTACGCTGTAATGGTTGCTGGAGCCGTTGCCGCTTTGTCAGAAATTCTGGGAGAACTACAAAGGGCAGCTGGTGCTACAGAGCGGCTGGTAGAGCTTCTTAATTTACGAGATTTTGTAAAAGACCCTCATAAAATTAAAGAGTTTACTGTGCCTGTAAGGGGGGAAATTGAATTTAATTCAGTAAATTTTCGGTACCCGTCCAGGCCTGATACCCCAGCCTTATCCGAACTTGATTTTAAGATTAAACCTGGTGAAACTGTAGCATTTGTCGGTCCTTCCGGTGCGGGAAAGTCTACACTATTTCAACTGTTACTACGCTTTTATGACCCAATGTCCGGTTGTGTAAAAATAGACGGAATTGATTTAAAAGAGCTGGCAAGAGAAAAATTTAGGAAAAATATTGCTGTCGTCCCTCAAGATCCAATAATTTTTGCAATGTCAGCAATTGAAAACATCAGGTTTGGACGGCCAGATGCATCTGATGAAGACGTTATAGCTGCTGCTAAAGCAGCATCTGCACATGAGTTTATCGAGAATTTACCAGAGTCCTATCAGACATTTGTTGGTGAACGTGGTGTAATGCTTTCTGGGGGGCAAAAGCAACGGATAGCAATTGCTCGAGCAATTTTGAGAGATGCTCCGATCTTACTTTTAGATGAGGCAACAAGTGCACTGGACTCTGAAAATGAACTAGCTGTCAAAAGGGCCGTTGAGTCCCTTTCTAAAAGTCGCACCACATTAGTTGTTGCGCATCGGTTGGCGACGGTTAAAAAGGCGGATAGAATAATCGTTATGAACCAGGGCAAACTTGTAGCTACCGGCACACATGAAGAATTACTATCTGCTGGTGGCCTATACGCCAGATTGGCTAGATTGCAATTTTCAGATGGTGAGGATTTGGCGGCCTAGTTCGATACTACAACATCTTTACCCGTTGATTGTTATCTTAACTCTTGCAAGCCTGTTCTTTTCAAACCAAGATGTATTTATATTGGGCAACATACCTTAGATAGGGGAAAAGATGAGTTACGCGTCGATAGATGATATAAAAAAAATAGAAAAGCTTTCCAAATGGGAAGATCGCGACGTTCCAAAGACATTGTATGGTATGCTTTCGAGAGCAGCGCAAAACTACCCAAATCATGATGCGGTAAGCTATCAAATATTTTCGGGTCCAAAAGATAAAGCGGAAACGTTTTCATGGAAAGAGTTGTTCGATAAGGCAACCCAAGCCGCGAACATGTTCCGTAGTTTGGGAATTAATGAGACTGATGTGGTAGCTTATGTTCTACCTAATGCAAATGAAACGTTATTCTCTCTTTTGGGCGGCGCAATTTCGGGTATAGTTGCACCGATCAACCCACTATTGGACACGGAACAAATAGCAGCTATTTTGCGAGAAACTGATGCAAAAGTTGTTGTAACCTTGAAGGCTTTTCCAAAAACTGATGTTTGTCAAAAAACTGCACAGGCAGTTGCTTTAGCGCCGAATGTCCACACAGTACTAGAAGTAGATTTGTTAAGGTATTTAACACCACCAAAGTCTTGGATTGTTCCATTGATTAGGCCAAAAAATGATACACAGCACTCTGCGAAAGTAATTAATTTTAACGAATTGTTAGAACAGCAAAATACCTCGCTTGATTTTGAGGATATTCAAGAAGACCGAGTTGCCGCCTTATTTCATACAGGTGGAACAACAGGCATGCCTAAAGTTGCACAGCATAAATATTCAGGGTTGGCTTACAATGGATGGCTTGGTGCGGAATTAATATTTTCAGCTGATGATAATATAATTTGTCCGTTACCTTTGTTTCATGTTTTTGCTAGCCACGTAATTATAATGGGGGCCATAAGTTCTGGCGCCCATGTTGTTTTCCCGACACCGCAGGGTTACCGAGGAGATGGAGTTTTTGACAACTTTTGGAAATTAATCGAGCGGTGGAAAATTACTTTTATTATCACAGTACCGACAGCTGTCTCACAATTGATGCAAAGGCCTGTAGATGCCGATATCTCTTCCATTAAACAAGCTTTCTCGGGGTCAGCTCCAATGCCAATGGAATTATTTAGACGTTTTGAGGGAGCTGCTGGTGTGGAAATAATTGAAGGGTACGGGTTAACTGAGGTTACTTGTCTCGTTTCTGTAAACCCACCTATCGGTTCAAAGAAAGTTGGTTCGGTTGGTCTCCCATTGCCATATACGGACGTTAAAATCATCACTCAAGAAGATGGTAAATTTAAAGAATGTTCGGTGGATGAAATTGGAGAAATATCTATTTCTAACCCAGGTGTATTTGCAGGAAAGACCTATACTGAGGATGATAAAAACAAAGATCTTTACTACAAGAAAAAGTATTTAAGAACGGGCGATTTAGGCAGAAAAGATGGTGATGGATTTGTTTGGATAACCGGGCGTGCCAAAGACCTAATTATTAGGGGAGGGCACAATATCGACCCTGCTGTGATTGAAGAAACACTTCTTGGGCATGATGCGGTTGCTTTCGCGGGTGCGATAGGTCAACCAGATGCTCATTCAGGTGAATTGCCATGCGTGTATGTGGAGCTTGTGGCCGGGGCGACTGTCTCTGATCAAGAGTTAATGGAGTACGCTATTAACAATATTGGTGAACCTGGCGCTAAACCTAAACACCTAGAAATTCTTAAAGAATTGCCTAAAACTGCAGTTGGAAAGGTATTTAAGCCCGATCTCAGGAAAATGGCCATCACTAGAATATTTGATCAAGCTCTGTCCGAAAAAAATACTACAGCCAGAGTTTCCGGTGTTATAGATGATAAGAAATTAGGCCTTGTTGCACAAATAAAAGGTGAAGCATCTGATGCTTTAATTAAGGAGGTTTTGCAAGATTATACGATACCGTGGGAGCGTTCTTAAAGGCTAACTACTCGACTTTGGCGGAGCACCGCCAAGAAAAAAGTTTCCGTTTTTATAATCGCATGGCTCATCCTGCATCATAAGGTGCAGACCATCTCCGTCAAACGGGTTCTGCCTTGCAAGATCTTCATTGACCTCTATGCCGAGGCCCGGAGCTTGTGGGGCTTTTATATATCCATCGTCTACCTGTATCGAACTCTTAATCAGTTCGTCATGGAAATTCGTCTCAATAGTTTCAAGAATCAAGATATTTGGAATAGATACAGCTAATTGAATATTCGCCGCCCATTCAATTGGTCCAGCATAAAGATGAGGAGCCATTTGTGCGTTAAATACTTCGGCTATTGCAGAAGTCTTCTTCATTTCCCAAATACCCCCAGCGCGACCTAATGCTGGTTGAAGAATTGAAATACCCCCACTTCTCAGTAAAGTGGCAAACTCGTATTTTGTAGTTAGTCTCTCACCTGCAGCAATTGGTATTTTCAACGATCTGGCTAATTTTTGAAACTCCAGTAAATTATCGGGTGGAATAGGTTCTTCAAACCACAATGGGTTGAAACGTTCGATGGCCTGGCCAAGTCTTATGGCTCCAGAAGTAGTAAACTGTCCATGGGTTCCCAAAAGTAAATCCGCCCTATTGCCTATTGCCGCTCTTATTTCCTCCATGAATGAAACACAGAGCTCTATATCGCTTAGGGCAGGTTGATGACCTCCACGCATTGTATAGGGGCCGGCTGGATCAAATTTAAGTGCTGTATACCCTCGCGATACCAAATCGGAGGCACTTTCAGCTGCATCTTCTGGGGAAGTCCAAAATGACTTTAAATCATGATTTTCAAGCGGATACAGGTATGAGTAAGCTCTAATACTTTCGTTCATTTTCCCGCCTAGTAAAGCCCAAACTGGTCTGTTGCGTTCTTTTCCAAGAATATCCCAACACGCAATTTCTAATCCTGAAAATGCCCCCATGACAGAAAGATCCGGCCTCTGAGTAAACCCAGATGAAAAAGTTCGTCTGAACATCAATTCTATATTTTCTGGTGATTGATTTAAAAAATATCTTTCAAAGACGTCTTCAATAACTGCCGTCATAGCTTTTGGACCAACGGATGATGCATAGCATTCTCCCCATCCAACCACATTCGTATTTGTCGTTAATTTGACCAAAATCCAGTATCTTCCTCCCCATCCCGGAGCAGGGGGGGCTGTTACAATTACATCCAGATTAGTTATACGCATCTGATATACCATTAATTAAAAACAATCAGATTTCTCTTTGCTGAACCAGATTTTGTGTCGAAAATTGCCTCATTTATTTGATCCAGTTTCCACTTTTTTGAAATTAGTTCATCCAATTTTAACCTATTTTGTAGATATAAATCAGCAATCCAGGGAATATCCCTTTCTATGACGGTATCTCCCATTTTTGACCCAACCAGTTTTTGAGATGCTGCCGCTAAGTTAACAGGCTTAAAAGTAGCTAGTTCATTGGTTTTTGTCATTCCCAGCATAACAACCTGACCGCCTTGCGCGAGATATAGGGGGGCCGTATCGTACACAGCGACCGCGCCCACTGAAACAAATACAGCATCGGCGCCACCGCCTAATTTTTCTTTTGCCAATTTCCATGGACTACCCTTGGTGCCTAGGATGCCATCAGTGGCTCCGAATTCTATTGCTATGTTTAATTTTTCCTCAGAAAGATCTACTGCTATTATTCTGCGAGCGCCCGCAAGTCTTGCACCTTGGATTGCATTGAGTCCAACGCCACCCGCACCGATTACAATCACATCTTGCCCCGGTTTTATTTTTGCAGCATTTACAACTGCCCCAATTCCGGTAATCACACCGCATGCCATCAATGCAGCGGCCTCATATGAAATTTTACTACTTACTTTGACTATTTGCGACTTATCAACCACTACTTTTTCCGCAAATGCTCCGCATGCCATAGCTTGCATTAATGTGCCTCCACGTGAGGTTTTAAGAGGGCCGTTTGTTCCATCGTATTCGGTCATGCATATTGTTGGTTGGCCTTGTTTACAATTCATACAATTTCCACAGGATCGAATAAGCGTAACCACAACTCGATCCCCAATAGCTAGACCTTCAACATTATCTCCGATGTTACTGATTTTACCGGATGCTTCATGCCCATAAACTGCTGGTAAAAAACCACCCCATGCTCCCTCCATGTAAGAGATATCAGAGTGGCAAATAGCGACTGCCCCTAACGTAACCTCAACCTCATTATTAACGGGCGAACGTATTATGACATCTTCAACCCTCAATGGTTTGCCAAATTCATGTGCTACGGCGGCTTTTATTTTGGGCATTACAACCTCTGTTTTAAAAGCAAATGATTACTATTTTACAATCTAAGGCTATACAAAACGCGCAAACATGCAATGAGTTTTCGAAATTATAAAGTGCTAGCTTGCTTGCGTCTGGATATAATAAACAAGCACAATAGAACCATAAGCGCAGAGAATAAAAACGGCATACCAGGAAAATAATATTTTGCTGTTTTGTCTGAAAAAACGGCTAAAATCCACGTCATCGTTATCGGCGTTATGACCATGGCAATGGCATTAAGTGAAGAGGCCACACCTTGTATGGCTCCTTGTCGGTCGTCACCAACTGACTTTGACAGAATTGCTTGTATTGCTGGTTGAGCAAGAACGCCGAGGGACGCAAGTGGTATTAGTATGATCAAGATTTTACCGTCAGTTAGAAATGCAAATGTAACCATGGCAGAGAACTCGAAACAAAACCCTATTATAATTGTTTTTTTCTCGCCCCAAATTTTTATTGCTGGTCGGACCAAAACGCCTTGGACTATTGCAAAGCATACTCCGTATATGGTTAGGGAAATTCCTATCATCCCAGGAGACCAACTGAACCTTTCAACTGTAAAAAAAGGCCAGATTGCAGCATAGATCGAAGTCCCTATTGTGAATAGCAGAAATACCAAAAGTAATGAATAAATTCCTTCAAATTTTCGAAGGTCTAAAATTGCACCGATTGGGTTTGCTCGATACCACATGAATTCTCGTCGGTTCTTTGATTTTAAACTTTCTTTGAGTACAAAATAACATAGCACACCGTTTGCAGCAGCTAGCATTGCTGCTGCAAAAAATGGGGCTCTGGGACCCCATTCTCCTAATAATCCGCCTATCAAAGGTCCAAGAACAAAGCCTAGACCAAATCCAGCGCCAAGCATTCCAAAACGAGCTGCTTTTTCCTCCGGCGAAGATATATCTGCCATATAAGCATTGGCTGTTGCATGGGTTGCGGCAGTGATTCCGCCTATCAGTCTTCCAAGAAATAGTAACCACAGGGTTTGTGCAAAGCCCATTAAAAGATAATAAGCCGCCATAACGAAAAGCGCTAGTAACAGTATTGGTTTTCTACCATACCTGTCGGATAAAGCGCCTAAAATGGGTCCAAAAATAAATTGCATCAATGCAAAAGTAGATGCTAGCAGTCCACCCCATATCGCGATGTCAGAAATTTTTTCAGAACCTGTTACCTCCGCAAACAGAGCAGGCATAACCGGAATGATAATTCCAATTCCCATTGAATCCAAAACGACAGTTGTAAAAATCACAAAAATTGGAAGCTTTGAGTTATTGGGCATTTTTAATTAAGACCTTGATAACCAATTTATAATTTAAACTACGTCAAAGTTGCTTTACGTTAAGCGCACGTCAAAAAGGGCCCATTAACAAAATAATTTCAGACACGTTGGTTAAACAAATATTGGCATGGGTCAACCCCATTCTCTAAACCAACTAATTTTGTTGCAGATATTTATAATATGTAAGACTTCTCAAACACATAATTTTAATGTAGCCCATATTTC
>Ga0208130_1001492_pt1 | contig 11276 bp, 10 predicted proteins | sample ETNtaG_31_FD_185771 | JGI IMG/M metagenome (GOLD analysis project Ga0208130, IMG submission 185771) | Marine microbial and viral communities from oxygen minimum zone, Eastern Pacific Ocean - ETNP201310SV78 (SPAdes) (version 2) | ecosystem: Environmental > Aquatic > Marine > Oceanic ...
ACCGTTACTGTGCCCGGTGTATCAAACAGATGTGTAGGTGAGCAGCTGCATATAAAATTTAACGAAAAAGATCTGCATTATTTCAATGAAGCAGGCGACCGTGTGGCAAATCCCTGATTTGTCATTTTAACTATCCATAGGGAGGAAAATGGAATGACTAAACTAACTAAACTAGGCCTTTCAGCAGCTGTTGCCGTTGGGATGTCAATGCCGGCGATGGCTGATACAGAACTTACAATGTATTATCCAATTGCAGTCGGGGGTGCATTAACAGAAGTTGTTGATAGTATCGTGGCTGATTTTGAAGCAGAAAACCCTGATATCAAAGTGAATGCTATATACTCTGGTAACTATGATGACACCCGCGTGCGGGCTCTTTCCGCTTTGAATTCTGGTGACCCTGCTCAATTAGCGGTGATGTTTTCAATAGATGCCTATGATCTTATTGAACAAGACTTAATTTTGCCATTTAATGATTTAGTCAGTGGCTCAGAGGGTGCAAATTGGTTAAATAGCTTTTATCCAGCTTTGATGGCCAACGGAAATATTGAAGGTAAGACTTGGGGTATACCTTTTCAAAGATCAACAATCGTTGCTTATTATAATAAAGACATGTTTCGTGCAGCGGGTCTTGATCCAGAGTCGCCTCCAACAAGCTGGGATGAATTGATATCGATGGGTAAGGCACTAACGAAAGATGGTGCATATGGGATAATGATCCCATCCACTGGGTATCCGTATTGGATGTTTCAAGCATTAGCGATCCAAAATGGAAAAGAGGTTATGTCAAACGATGGCCTAACCACCTATTTCGACGATCCGACAGTTGTCGAAACATTAGAATTCTGGAAATCACTGTCGTCAGAACACGGAGTTATGCCAGAAGGTACTGTGGAGTGGGGCACATTGCGTCAAGCTTTCCTCGAGGGCCAAACTGCAATGATGTGGCATTCAACGGGTAACCTTACTGCTGTCAAGAAAAATGCAAGTTTCGATTTTGGCGTGGCTGAACTTCCTGCAAATGTCAGAAAAGGTTCACCGACAGGTGGAGGAAACTTTTACATTTTTAAAGATACAAGTGCAGAGGAACAGGCTGCTGCTTTAAAATTGATACAGTTTATGACTTCAGCTGAGCAAGCTGCAGCTTGGTCTATCGCAACTGGGTATATGGGTGTTTCACCTGCAGCTTATGAAACTGATGCTCTGAAATCCTACACGAGTTCTTTCCCACCAGCGCTGGTTGCACGAAATCAATTGGAACATGCAGTGGCTGAGTTCTCAACATTTGAAACTGCTCGAGTGAGAGAAGGTTTAAATAATGCGATCCAATCTGCATTAACAGGGTCGAAAAGTGCCGCAGATGCTTTGGGTGAAGCTCAAGCAGCTGCTGAACGTTTATTAAAAGACTACCGCTAAAACTATAATTCAGGGGACCGGTTTTACATGATCGGTCCCTTTAAAAATCGGTAAACCGCAGATGCAAAGTTATGTAAATCTTCATAAGCGTAGGCAAATTATTTATGGATGGCTTTTGCTATCACCTGCGGCATTACTTTTAACTACGTTTGCATTTTATCCCTCTATTGCAACACTTTGGGCAAGTGTCTTCTCGCGTGGCACTAGAAGAAAACCATCCAAATTCATCGGTGGCGAAAACTATTCGGACTTATTTGCGGATCCAACATTTTTATTAGTGGTAAAAAATAATCTAATTTACGCTGCCGCTACGATACCAGTTTCTATTATTATTGCACTGAGTATGGCACTTTGGGCGAATTCCAAATTACCAGCACGTGGTTTTATTAGAACAGCTTATTTCACTCCAACTGTTCTACCAATGATCGCAGCAGCTAATTTATGGCTGTTTTTTTATACCCCTGGATTTGGTGTTCTTGATCAAATTGGCTCGCTTTTTGGGTTTCAGAGTGTGAACTGGTTAGGACAACCGGAAACGGCATTATGGGCTGTAATAATCGTAACCATATGGAAGGAGGCTGGCTTTTTTATGATTTTCTATTTAGCTGCCTTGCAAACCATACCCCCAGACTTGAAAGAAGCATCTGATATTGAGGGTGCAGGTAGATGGACTTATACGCGCAGGATAGTTTTGCCATTACTGATGCCCACAACTTTATTCATCATGGTTAATGCTATGATTAATTCTGTAAAGTTAATTGATCACCTCTTCATTCTAACTAAAGGAGGTCCATCAGATGCTTCAAAACTGATACTGTACTATATATGGGAGATGGCTTTCGCATTTTTTGATGCTCCCCATGCTGCGGCTTTGACAATATTAGTTTTGGCAGTGCTTGCTACCGTAGCAGCAATTCAGTTTTTGTTTATTGATAGACGGACTCATTACCAATGACGCGCTTTTATGCAAAAATAGAAGCGGCTGGCGCCATACTACTTGCGCTGATCTGGATTTCTCCACTTGTTTACGCATTTTGGGCAGCATTTCACAGCACTTCAGATGCAGTGAACTTCACCTTATTTTCTCCATGGACTCTGGAGAATTTTCGAGTTGCTTGGGATGGAGCTCCTTGGATTAGGTATTTCTTAAATACTTTCATGTTGGTTACGGTCGTATTGATTGGACAATTCATTTTAACAACATTAGCAGGATTTTCGTTTGCAAAGCTAGATTTTCCAGGGAAGGATTTTGTCTTCATACTGGTATTAATGCAGCTTTTTATTTTACCAGAAGTCTTGATCGTGGAGAACTACGCCATGGTTTCGCGCTTAGGGCTGTTCGATAGTATTCTTGGCGTTGGAATGCCTTACATGGCAAGTGCATTTGGAATCTTTTTGATGCGGCAGTCTTTTAAATCAGTTCCAATCGAGCTGCACGAAGCAGCACAGGTTGAGGGATGTGGAATTTTTGGCATCCTATGGAAAGTTTATGTGCCATTGGCCAGGCCCACGTATATAGCTTATGCTTTAGTATCCGTTTCAACACATTGGAATAATTTTCTTTGGCCGCTTATTGTTACTAATTCTCCAGATACACGGCCGTTGACGGTAGGATTATCGATTTTTGCCGCACCTGAGAATGGTGTTGATATTAGTATAATTTCTGCAGCGACAATGATGTCGGTAGCTCCACTTCTTGTAGCCTTTTTGTTGTTTCAAAGACACTTTGTGCAAGCATTTCTCCGTGCAGGTATCAAATGACTAATGTGATACATATTTCAGATACACATATCGTCCCTGATGGATATTTAGTTGCTGATAGGTTGAACACAGTACAACAGCTACACAAACTGGTTAAGTATTTGATTGAGCATGCTCCTGAATACGGCCCTATTGATGCAATAATTTTAAGTGGTGATGTTAGCGATGATGGAAGCCTTGAAAGTTATTCCTGTTTCAAGGAGATCATGCAGAGTCTAAATGTACCGGTATACGTTGTTCCGGGCAATCATGATCTGCGTGAAAACATGCGTAAATCCTTCCTTGATGAGGGCTATATCCCAAAAGAAGGTAGATTAAATTGGCATAGGAATATTGGCGATATTCAATTGATTGGTTTAGATTCTCTAAAGGAGGGTTTTGGCGAAGGCGAGTTAGACTCTGACACACTCTTTTTTCTAAGAACTACGCTGGATAGGGTTGATAATGCACCCGTAATTTTAATGCTGCACCACCCTCCATTTAAGTCTGGTATAAAATTTATGGATAAAATTGGACTGAAAACAGGCCTTGATGAGTTTAAAAATATAGTAAAAACTTATCCTGGTAGTATGCGCATTGTTTGTGGCCATATTCATTCCATTATGGTTTCTACGGTTGAAAACAAGACAGTAATTTCAGCGCCTTCACCAGCAAGTAGCTTTTTGTTCAACGTACAGGATGATGCACCAGCTGGTTTCATGGATATTGGTGAGGGATGCTTTATTCATCGATGGGAAGAAGGTTTTCAATCTATAAAGCTTAGCAATAGTTTATCCAACGGACCTTTCCCATTTTAATAAGATTTTTCCCAATCTTATTGATCAATTAATTTATGCTGGTGATTACAGTTATTTCACCTCATTATATGTTTAAAGTGATTTGAACTTAGATGTAGTATGTGAGGTGTGATTTTTGTCTGACGAAGTACTATACGATCAACAAGTTATAGAATTTTTAGAGGATATCTGGGGCGATGGCTTTTTATCACCAGGTGGAACTGACGAGGTGCGTCGCGTATTACAAGGTGTAACTGTTGATGGCAAATTGGTCATTGATATTGGCTGTGGCTCTGGTGCGTGCGCAATACTATTAGCTAAAGAATATCACGCTAAACGTGTGGTGGGTATAGATGTAGAAAAGCCTGTTTGCGATGCTGCGAAAAATCGAGTTAAAGCAGAAGGACTTGCTGATAAAGTACAGATTCAATTGGTTGAGCCTGGTCCTTTACCTTTTACCAATGATGAAGTTGATGTTGTTTTTTCTAAAGATGCGATAATTCACATTCCTGACAAAGAAACCATGGCGCTTGATGTTTTCCGAATTCTCAAGCCCGGTGGACAATTTGCAGCGTCTGATTGGTTGATTAGTCACGACAATGATCCTTCGCCTCAAATGGCGGATTATATTAAAGCAGAGGGTCTTGACTTTGCTATGGCATCACCGAGCCGGTACGCAAATGCTATGAAAAGAGCAGGTTTTATAGATATTGAGTTGGTAAATAGAAATTCTTGGTATGCCACCGAAGCTGACAAGGAACTGCAATGGTTGAAAGGACCAAAACGCTCCGAACTACAAGAGCGTCACGGTAAAGATTTCATTGATCATCAAGTGGAGATTTGGTCAAAGCTGGTTACTGTTTTAAAGAGTGGTGAACATTGTCCACACCATATCCGTGCTCGCAAACCATTCTGAATAGAAAATTTAATAAATTTTCAAGAAGGCTTTCCAGAAAGGTTAAGGAGCTTGATAGCAAACATTTATCATTTTTGTCTTAACATCTGCTTTCATACTGATTTCAGAATCTTTTTTTATGTAAAATGTCTCACCGGTTTCAAATGTTGCTGTACCGTCTGAAGAACCAATTTCTATGGCGCCCTCTAGAATAGTCACTAATTTGTTTTCGGTTGTTTTTATACTTGGCTGTATCAATGAGCAAAGCTGCTCTACTTCAACCCACATTGTTCCAGCTGCATTCAAAAACTGAATATCCTTATTTGAAATATCAGAATTCATATTTTGTTTATCAAAATTTATGACTGTTATCCTTTCAAGTGATGGATTTTGAGCTTTTGAAATATTTTCGTCCACAATCATAAATATTTTTTTTACGTACCCAGGTTGCCTCCATTGGCATACAAATCCTTTAGGAATGATGAATGCATCTCCAGCCCTTATGTGAACTGTTTTCCCATTGGGAACATCTAAAAACAATTCGCCTTCTAAAAAGAGCATGAATTCATCGACCGGATACGGTCCCATTTGATCCACGAATTCCGTGCAGTCCCACACGCCTGTCATGTAACCAATGTTTGGATTTTCATGATATATGTGACCCCGTTGTATAGGATTGCCAGATATTAGGTTATTGGGATCCATTGTTTCCCATTCTTTTAATCCATTATTTGAGGAGCCCGCTGCTTCAAACTTAAAAAAACTTGCGTTGTCAGTCATCTAATATCACCTCTGAGATATTCTTTATACCAAATTAACCCATTGACAGATTAATCAATTCTCGTCGAAAAGGTACTTCGTTAATTGTTGGGTTACCAAACTCGCGGGCATAAAGGTGCCCACTGTAGATTGCAGCAGCTATAGTTGATGGACCCATAGCATCACCAATACGATCAAGTTTAGGATTTGATTTCCAAAGATCATCGACCGGTACTCGCATTGTAACTAAAATAGTTGCAGAGCATTCAATCTCTTTTGTTCTTCCTGTGTATATACATTCTAGCTCTGCACTAGAAGATCTCACAGATTTAAGGTTATGTGACATCTCCAAAGATACTCCAATTTCTAGGAGCTTCTTTTGTATAGCGTGCTGCTCCAAAGTTTTAGTCGTATACGATGAAATCTCTGATGCTGGCGTGACTAAGGTTACTTCACAGCCGGATTTCCTAAGAAGCTCGGCGATGGCTCCTCCCATGTAAAAGTGGTCATCATCAAAAACTACAACCGGACCGTCGGGACGATATCCCTTAAAAATGTCATCTGGTGTATAAGTTTTGGTATCCTTATTTATTTTAATTCCCAGAGGATTTTCGCGTCCAATTCCATCATTGGCCCATTTGGAACCAGTTGCGACAACAATATGATGATCCTCAAACTCAGTAAGTGTATCTGAGCTCATTTCGCTCTCCAGATATACGTCTACATTTGCCATTTGCCCAATTTGATATTCGCGATAATCTACTACTCGACCCCATTCGCTAAAACCCGGCAAACGACGTTCTTTTACCACCCGACCCCCGAGCTCTGTTGATTTTTCGGCAACAACAACATTATAACCCCGCTGGCCAAGCGCTCTTGCCGCTTCAAGACCAGCTGGCCCAGCGCCAATTATTAAAACGTGCTCATTACTAGTCTTTGGGTGAATTCGCTCTGGGTGCCACCCTCTTCGCCACTCTTCTCCCATCGTTGGATTTTGAGTACACCTAATGGGCACGTAACTTTCATCACCTGAAACGCATATATTGCAGCCAATGCATTCTCGAATATCTTCCACACGACCTTCTTCAATTTTTTTCGGTAAAAAAGGATCAGCAATTGACGGGCGTGCTGCCCCGATCATATCAAGTTGACCTGACTTAACCAACGAAACCATTGCATCTGGAGAAGTATAACGGCCAACCCCTACTACTGGCTTGGTAGTAATTTTTTTCACAAAAGACACATAGTCGTCTTGATAACCAGATTGCTTAAAACGGGAGGTGGCGCTGTCATGTTCCCACGAACTAATATTTACATCCCATAGGTCAGGTTCTTCGGCCAGCATTTCGATCAAGTCATACCCTTCGCCAGTACTAGTAAAACCCATTGAACCTTTTAGCTCATCAACCGCAAACCTAATTGCAACACCGCAGGTATGACCAACTGCATCTTTAGTATCAGCTAATATTTCTCTTAAAAGACGAGCTCTGTTCTCTAGTGAACCACCATAATGATCTGATCTTCGATTTCGATAACGTGATAAAAAGTGAGAGATAGTAGAAAGTTGATGTCCTGCATAAACATACACAATATCGAACCCTGCTTTTACGGCGCGAATAGCGGCATCTCTATGCCATTTTCTTAAATTTTTTATATCTTGTAGATCCATCTCTCTCGCTTGTAGCGGCTCGTGACTTGCAACCGGTATGTGTGATGGAGAAAGAGGAACAGATCTACTATACCTGTTTGGTGACATTTGACCTGCATGGTTAAGTTCGGCGCCAGCGAGGCTTCCAAATTCGTGAATTCCATCACACATTTTGGCAAGAACTGGTATATCAGTATCGTCCCATAATCGCCCTCCAGCCCACGGTGAATGATCACCAGATGGGTGTATTTCAATTTCTTCCGTGCAAACTACGGCCCATCCTCCCTCTGCTTTAGTGCGTCGCATTTCCGCCATTGAAGATGGAAAGCTTCTGCCCATTCCGTTGCAGTGTGGAACCTGAAAAAAACGGTTTTTTGCTGTAACAGGACCAATTTTTACAGGTTCAAAAAGAATATCATAACGAGAGTGACGTGCCATGGGTTTACCAGTTAGAAGTTCGAGACTATTCTGCTCCGAGATAATTACATGATCCGAAATTTTTTTATATAATTCAACTGCTAAGGCACGTGAGGTTACTACAATGAAAATTGATACATTTGGTGTGGAAATGTGGATGAATGAATGGGAAACCAAATGTGAATTCAATCTGGCTGAAACTTGCGTAGAAAGTTTGACAATTGATCAGTTGTTCCAAATTACGGGCAAGAATAAAAAAGATTTATCTGAAATACTAAGCCTTAAAATGACTTATGGTGAGATTAAAGGTTCTGACCGGCTCAGAAAAGCAATAGCAGCTTTGTATGAGAAACAGTCTCTTGAAAATGTTCTTGTTACTCATGGTACGATAGGCGCTAATATGTTGGTTCATAAAACACTGGTCGATAGTGGTGATCGAGTGGTTTCGATAGTACCAACATACCAGCAACATTTTTCAATTCCAAAAAGTATAGGTGCTGATGTGCACTTTTTGAAGTTGCGGGAAGAGAATAATTGGTTGCCTGATCTGGATGAGCTTAAACGGCTCGTTTTCCCCGAAACAAAACTAATTGCGTTAACAAATCCTAACAACCCAACAGGTTCATTAATTGACAAGGAAATGCTGAAGGAAATTGCCGATATAGCAAATACTGCAGATTCTTGGATCCTGTGTGATGAAGTTTATCGTGGCACTGATCAGCATGGAAGCGGCATGACTGCCTCAATCGCTGATATATATGAAAAAGGAATAAGCACGGCAGGAATGTCTAAGGCTTACAGTTTGGCCGGACTACGGCTCGGTTGGGTGGCGGCTCCCAATAGCGTTATTGAGGATGTGATGATCCATCGTGATTATGATACAATCAGTGTTGGCATGATTGACGATTATCTTGCTACGATTGCATTAGAGAGTGTTGATCGATTATTAGAACGTTCCCATGAAATTACTCGCGGGAACTTGAGCTATCTGTCTTCTTGGGTAGATGGTGAAAAAAAACTTTCGTGGGTCAAGCCAAACTCTGGCACAACTGCTTTAATAAAAATTGAGTTACCAATCAAATCTTATGATTTTTGTGTAAAGTTACTTCAGAATACGGGGGTAATGTTTACACCAGGAGCGGCAATGGGAATGGAAGGTTTCATCCGAGTTGGTTATGCGAATAACCCAGAGGTATTAAAAATTGGTTTGAGCCGAGTGTCAGAGTATCTAAAAAATATCTAAATTGTTTTAACGGGTTAAATCGGGCTTTGGTTCGAATATACACCAAGAGAAGGACTTAAAATTTTATGTATGATCTAAATAAGTCTGAGATTATGGAGCTTTTTCACTTCGACACTGCGGCAAGAGTTATAAGCGAAGCATATGTCGCATCGTCTATTGGACATGTTCAGACCGGTGATGTCGTCCACTTAAGTTTTCCAGAATCCAATGGTGACTGCCATATAAAGTCCGGTCATATTCGTCATACGGATACATATGTTGTAAAAATTGCATCTGGTTTTTACGATAACCCGTCAAATGGACTTCCATCTTCAAACGGCATGATGTTAGCTTTCTCTGCCAAGACAGGAGAACCATCTGCAATTTTAAGGGATGAAGGTTGGCTCACAGATATGCGAACTGGTATAGGCGGTGCGATAGCCACCAAGGCTTTGGCGTCTAGAAATGCAGAAAGAGTTTTAATAATTGGGTCTGGTATACAAGCGCGATTTCAAGCGTCTTGTCTGGCGTCTTTGATGCCTGAAAAGTCATTTAATTTTTTTATTTGGGGCAGAAATGAAAATGCTGCAGAGACCCTTGTGGAAGAGCTTCGAGGCCACAATTTAAATGTAGATCTTGCTTTAGATTTAAATCAACAAGTTTCCTTATCAGATATTATAATTACCACAACTCCCGCCACATCTGCTTTGTTTGGGGACAATTTAGTCCGGCCTGGGACCCATGTTACAGCTATTGGAGCTGATACTCACGGTAAACAAGAGCTACCAACAAGCCTACTCGAAAGCGCCTCGCTGTTAGTTTGTGATATGGTCTCACAGTCGCTCAACCATGGTGAGTTTCAGACTATTAATGATACTAATCTATCTAAAAAGGTACTAGAATTGGGAAACATTCTGTCTAATAGTTGTGCAGGTCGCACCTCTGATAATGATATTACTATTGCAGATCTCACTGGCATAGCTGCTCAAGATATTGCAATCACAACAGGAATTATTGATGCTGCGGCTTTAGGAAAAAAGAATTAAGGGATATTATTTATGAGTGCATCTTTGGCAGTGCTGCAACAAGCTGCTCTATCAGTATCAGCATATAGTCGAATTAAGCCTTGGCTGAGCCCAACACCATGCATTCCATCACGACAGGTGTTTGAAGAAAAAACTGAACTTTATTACAAGGCGGACAATTTCCAAAAAACTGGTTCCTTTAAATTTAGGGGAGCCCTATCGAAATTGACTTCACTTTCAACCGACGTCCCAGCAATCACTGCCTCATCTGGAAACCATGGTTTGGGTCTTTCAACTGCTGCAAAATTAACAGGTCATAATTTGACTGTCGTTTTGCCTGAAACAGTAGCGCGGGAGAAGTTAGAGAAAATTAAGGCCCTTGGTGTTAAAACCATTTTGCACTCAAATGACTCTGGCGTTGCTGAACAGCATGCGCAAAAACTAGCCAAAGAACAGGGAAAAATATACGTCTCACCTTACAACGATCCACAGATTATTGCGGGTCAAGGAACATTAGCAATTGAGTTACTAGATCAACTTCCTCGGCTAGATGTGGTTTATGTATCTATTGGAGGAGGAGGTTTGATTTCGGGTATTGGGTGTGTGCTGAAAGCCTTTTCACCAAGAACAAGGGTCGTTGGTGTGAGTGCTAAGAATTCAGCTGAGTTAGCTGCCAGTATCAGGGCTGGCAAGATGGTAAAAGTAGACCATTATGAGACCTTGGCGGACGGATGTGCTGGCGGTGTTGATAATGATACCATAACACTCGGTTTGGGCTCAGAAGTTATTGATGATTTGATTGATTGTTCTGAAGGCCAAATAGAGGTGGGCCTACAGCAGATTGCTTGGAATGAAAAAATGCTAGTCGAGGGGTCTGCTGGTTTGGCTTATGCTGCTTGGCAAGAAGATGCTTCAAATAATAAAAACAAGATAAGCGCAGTAGTTTTATGTGGGGCAAATTTTGATAAAGAAACATTATCTCCAATTTTTAATCGCGACTAAGCAGATATAAAAATACTACAACTTAAAACTTAATTTATATTTTTCTCCACCTGCAAGAATTGGTGTGATAGTTTACTTCCAGCCAACAAGGGAGAAAAAAATGGTAGAAAATTTTGGTGGTTCTTTAAATTTAATTATATGGATTATTGCGACACTTGGCGCTGGGTATTATTCATATAGATGCCTCTTTGGAACCAGAGGGATGATAGATCAGTATGGTGCTGGCGACGGAGCGGCTTTCCCATTAGTATTAATTGGAACCTTCACCGGTGCTGGTTTCATAATGGGGATTGTAATTTTAATTTCTGGCCCTCAATACGCATGGGCGTTTTTAACATATAGTTTCGTTCAATCA
>Ga0208130_1001493_pt1 | contig 11273 bp, 10 predicted proteins | sample ETNtaG_31_FD_185771 | JGI IMG/M metagenome (GOLD analysis project Ga0208130, IMG submission 185771) | Marine microbial and viral communities from oxygen minimum zone, Eastern Pacific Ocean - ETNP201310SV78 (SPAdes) (version 2) | ecosystem: Environmental > Aquatic > Marine > Oceanic ...
CGCTTCTATCATTGCTATTGATGAGGTTAATGCGGCAAAAAATAGCAGGACAAAAAATAGAGCTCCAAATATCAACCCGCCGGCAGTCTGTGAAAAAGCTATAGGCAGTGCCTGAAAGACTAATCCAGGGCCTGAGCTGGGTTCTATATTATTCGCAAATATTATTGGGAATACAGCCAATCCAGCGAGTATTGCAACTAAGCTATCGGCCCCTACAATAATTGAAGCATCTCTTGAGATATTTACATCTTTTCTTAGATAGGCGCCGTAAGCAACCAGATTTGTTAATCCAACGCTCACTGAAAAGAAAGCTTGCCCGAAAGCAGTTAGTATGACTTGAGGCGTGAGCTTACTAAAGTCTGGATTGAATAAAAATCTTAGAGCGGATGAAAAATCACCTTTTATTGCTGCGTATATCACCATAATGACAAGCATAAAAAATAGTGCTGGCATCATTAGTCTTACAGCCTGCTCAAGACCTTTATGAAGCCCTCTTGAAGAAATATACACTGTCAATCCAATAAAGATACAAAACCAAAAATAAAGTTCAGTGGTATTGTTATTTAGCAAATTAAATGTTGTTTTAATTTGTTCAGGTTGCATATTCGCCATTTGACCCGAAGCAGTCTTCACTGCAAATGCAACTGTCCATGCTCCAACTACAGAGTAAAATGATAATGCAAATACTGCACCAACACCTGCAAGAATTACTCCCATCCATCGCCAATTTTTTGTTTGACCCGATTCTTGTGCAACTTTAGCAATCGCATTAGGCGGTCCGCCGCCACCTCTTCTTCCTATCATTAACTCAGCAATGCAAACGGGTAAAGCAAGAATAATCACTGCCGCAATATAGATTAATACGAATGCACCGCCGCCATTAGAGCCAGCTTTGTAGGGAAACATCCAAATGTTACCAAGACCAACAGCACCTCCAACACAAGCCATGATAAAAACAAATCTGGAAGACCATTCTAATTTTGCTTGCTTTGACTCCATTCTGTTCTCCTATAAATTTTTTTCAATGACTAATTCAGCTGCTGCCAAATCTTCGAGGGCGGTTCCTACAGATTTGAATAATGTAATATCATTTAAATGATTACGGATATTTTTTTCTTCCAGAACCAACTCTCTCAAATCAGAAAGTATGTGTTTTTTCTTTATATGGCCCTCTTTTAATGCAGTAATGAGTTCTCCAGATTCTGATAACGCTCCCTCATATGTATCAACCACGACCTTTGACATGGCGATTGTTTGACTGTCCACTTCAGCCATATCAGGCGTGAACGCACCCACTAGATCCAAATGCTGACCAGATTTGATACAATCACCCATTATTAACGGTCTTTTGCTTAGCGTAGCACAAGAAATTACATCGGCAACATTTAATGCCTCTTTTAAATCATCCATTACCAAAATTTCTTTGCCTTTGATATCTAGTGAGTGAGCCAATTTTTCTGCTTTCTCTTTATTTCTTCCCCAAATTAAGATTTTTGAATAATCTCTAACTGCACAATGTGCCTTGATTAAATGTGGTGCAAGATTGCCTGTTCCTATCATGAGCAAGGTATTCGCATTTTTATTTACTAAATAATCAGCAGCCAATGCTGATGCACAAGCTGTTCTTCTCAGAGTAAGTTCAGATCCATCCATTACAGCGATTGGACTCCCATCATTTGCATTCATTAAAAAATAATTAGCGTGCACGGCACTCATATTTTGGATGGTGTTTTCAGGAAAAACTGACACTATCTTAATGCCTATATGTTTGCCAATTTTCCAGGCAGGCATCAAAAGTAAAGTTGCATCACTGCCGTTTTTATTTTTAATGGTATGCTGAACTCTCTCTGGAGCAGATATTTTTGAACCGAATGCTTTTCTTAAGGCTTCAATCAATAATTCATATTGCAAGGATGAAGCAACATTTTTTTTATCATATACTTTCATTGATCTTAGATTTTCACTTAATTCATTCCATCACATAAACCACTTTTTAATATAGATTTGTCTATTTCCCAATCAGCATCTATTGCTTTATCTAACATCATGCATCTGATTGAATCATTAGGAATGCGATCATCCAACAAAAGCTTTTCTACCAAACTGTTATAAGACAATGCTTGTTTTTCCATTCTTAAGCCTCCGTCATTCGGGGTGTCAATAATTAGAAATTTACTTGAATTGGCCAAGCTGCTCCATGATTCCCATTTTTTCAATTCTCCATTCCTTCCAGAACCTGGATCACCGTTGTAAGCAAACTCTGACCAATAGGACATCATGGCTAATGACAATTTTTTAGCATCATCTATATTATCTTCATCAAACATATAATCTTCAAGTCCGCCAAGCTCTAAGCCTCCCATTATAAATGGAATCTCAATTGCATGAGCCGCCCCCAATATCCTAGAAAAATCCATCAAAAATACTTTCGGCTCTTCATCCCAGTCGAATCGGTATCCAAACACTTTGTCATTACCATTTAAAGCTAATTCTGAAGCTGGTTTATCGACCGCGGCAACCTTCCACCCCTCTGACCCATATTCTGATGAAATATCATAAAAATCTTGATCTTTAATAAAGGTTAATGAGAAGCGTTGTGATGTGAATTCAGGATCAAATGCCAAAAATAATTTCATTTCATCTCTGTTGGTGCCCATTATGATAGGCACATTAATTAATTTATCAGAGTTAAAATTCATCCCCTCTCTAGGAACGACATAACCATCATTAATGACCTTATGCATATAATCTTTATTATCAAGATTGTTATAGTATGTATTGATGATTTGTTCTTTTGATTGATTACGAAGAAAATTCACTACTTCATAATCTTGCATAGAATTTTGTATTTCAATTGCACTGTTTCTGTCTCTAGCTAACCCCTCAGCAATAATTAATTGATTTAATATCTCTTTTGAGCTTGTGCCATCAGAATTATTTTTGAATGAAGCATCAATACTTACTGCCTGATCGATCGACAGTGTTTTTGTGCTACCACTTTGTGAGATAGCTTTGTGAAAAAGACCCTCTGCCAAAGGCGAAAATAACAATGTATAAACATTATGACCACCAGCTGACTCTCCAAAAATAGTTATGTTCTCCTTATCTCCCCCAAAGTGAGTGATATTTTGTCTAATCCATTTTAAAGATTGAATTTGATCAAGAGTGCCATAATTACCTGATCCATCCTCTGGGTTTTCTGATAGATTTCTAATACTAGGATGATAAAACCATCCAAATATTCCTAGGCGATAGTTTAGAGTGACAACAATCACTCTTTGGGTAGATGCCAGTACACTCGGATCATATAACTTTGCGGTGCCTATGGTATTAGAACCTCCATGTATCCATAACATCACTGGAAGCTTCTCATTTTCCCCAATATTAAGTGGAGCAAAAATATTTAGATAAAGGCAGTCCTCTGAACCATGAACAGAGCCAACTTTTGCTTCTGGATCTCCAAATGTTGAGCCAATTTGTGTGCAGGGAGCGCCAAATTCAGTTGCATTTAAAACTCCTTCCCATGAAGCTTTCGGTCTTGGTGCTTTCCATCTTAAATCTCCGATTGGAGGCTTGGCATAGGGAACCCCCAACCAAGCATGAGCCCTATTTTCATGGACATATCCTATTAATTCGCCAACTGGAATACTTCTGTGTGCACTCTGATTTGAGGATCTAATTTCAAGGTTTTTATTTGTTGCACACCCAGCCAGTACAGAGGTAATAACAAATAAGAGCGTATATTGTATGTATTTATTGAACATTTAATGGGATCTCACTCTGCGAGGATGTATTAATTTTGAGTTGGTCTAATTCGAAGAATGTCATTTTTAACCTTTCTTCGGAAAATAGATTCATTTGATCTGAATAATGCATAGATTCCTCATCTTGGGTTGCACTTCCATATTGATGTATGCTCTCTGTGCTAAGGTCACCATTAATATCCCATTCTACATAGGCAATTAGACCGTCTCCAGCAACAGCCTTTAACGTTGAATCTTTCTGAGTTTCACCATAAATTGCTCTCATCGTATCTGGTCCACCCTGTACAGGGATTTTATTTTTTCCTCGAATTAAAAAATTTACTTCTAACCACTTAGGATCAAGACGATTAAAATTTTTCTTAAGTTCACTGGCACATTCCTGAAAAATTGACATTATCTCTGGAGGTTTTCGGCTTTCTTGCTCGGCTAACCACTCATGGCTTAAAATGCAAACTCCCAGAGCCGCACCCCTGTTATTAAAATCTGTACGCAAGTCCCAATTCAATAACACCTTTTGAGCGTCTTTTAAAATTTTGCTATCAAATTGCATATTAAAAATAGGTTCTATGTATTTATATGATCGTGACTGCTTTGAATATTGGTTATCAAATTTTATTTTTAATAAATCATCCTTTGAAATCTTTTCCTTATTTTCCAACATTTCTAGTGCACGATATGCCCTGTTAGTCATCCGTGTTTGGAGACCAAGCGTATGTGAATAATCATCCCTCTTTAAATTACTTTCAACACTCGTAACTTTGAAAGGATCTTGATTGGTGCTCACCAGCCAACCAGATTCTGGATTAATTATCAGCGGCAAAGAATCGAATGGCTCTATTTCGCTCCAAATCAATTGACTGTCTGTACCATCAATTTTTCCTGACCAGTCTATATTCTTCTTTCTTTTTGGTATTGCCCCATTATGCAAAAAAAGAATATTTTTATTCTTGTCTGCAAAAATCGCATTAAACGAAGCGATCGCCCTTAAATTCATAGCAGAGAGCCATTGATCTTTGTTGCTTGATTTATTCATGCGATACCATTGTTCAACTTGTCTAATCTCATTCATGCCAGTAAATCTGACTGCAAAGACACCTTGATCATTTTCAATTACCAGTCCATGAAGTGATTCTTTGACTTCTCTCTTAAATGTCCACCTTATCGGTCCAAATAATTTAATCGGCAAGGCAACCTTCTTTTTTTTAAAATTTGTCCATTGACCATCAAGTAAATACTGATCTTTGTTTTGTGGGTTTATCTCCAATTGATAAATATCAGTCAAATCTGGTTTATTGACTGTCAATCCCCAGCCAAGATTTTCATTAAAACCAACAAATATAAATGGGGCTCCAGGAAATGTTCCGCCCATCATATTCCATCCCTCATCACTTCGAATATGCGCCTCATACCATGCAACAGGACCTTCCAGTGGTTGATGAGAATTGATGATTAATCTGGTGCTTCCATCGTCTGTCTTATTTGGTCCAATGGCAATTGCATTAGATCCTAAGATATTTTGATATTGTCTTAATAAATGTGATTGGGATGGATTTTCTTGATTAAATTTTGTTCTGCCTTCTTGTAATATTTGTATCTCGGAAACCACGCCCGAAAATAATAGATTTTGAATAACAAATCCAGTCACAATGTCCTTGGAAGATACTGGAAAAATTGATTTATATTTATTGTTGCCGTTGACCTCATTCCAATAGTTTAAACCCGCTGCATAGCCTTCAATTACCTTCCTAACTTCTATACTCAGATCTGATTCATATTTTTCCTCAATCAGACTGTCAAAATCCAAGGCCTTGATTAAATAGTCTGCTGCCGCACCCTGAAAACCCTGCTCTAAACCAGATTGAGCTCGATACAAAACCATATTCTCAGCAATATTTTTTATGTCATCATCAGCGTGAGCATACGCCAGACCAAAGGCTGCGTCCTCATCTCTTTTGCCAAATATGTGAGGTACACCCCATTTATCTCTGGTAATTGTTGCCTGATAGCCACTGGACTCATAAGCGGTGTTCTCTTTTGCAAAAAGAATGTTATTCGATATCGCTATTGAAAAAAATATAAGTAATCTAAAATTTTTTAGCATAATCACTGGAACTCAATTATCGTTGCATTTGCCACCAAGTATTTGGATTAAGCCTTTTGGATAATCCTTGTTTTTTTTCCCACCAAAGGGCGATAGGTTGCAAGAAACTTGTCGCTAATTTCCAAAAGATCTTACCACTGAAAGTATTAAAATCTCGATTAAACGGACAAACTCTCATGCAAATTGCACAATCTGTTTTTAATTTCGTCCAGTAATCAAAACATTTTTCACAGTTGGCTGACCATTTTTTAATTCCTTTGATGGTTGATTTATTTATTACCTCATATGATGGAGGGCCTTTCGGTAGGGCTCTTGGTGGACAGGCATCAGCACATTTTGTGCAGTTACTGCAATACTCAGTTATCCTATGATGACTTGGTTTATCGTATTTCAGGGGAAGATTTGTAAATATTTTTGAAAATCTTACTCTAGGACCAAATTGAGGTGTTATTACCATCTGATTTCTTCCGTATTCGCCAAGGCCTGCCTGTATAGCATAAGGAATAGCCAAAGCAGTATCATTCATGGAACCTAGCGCCTCATAACCTAATGATCGGATATATGTTGTCATTTGGGTTACTATGGCTGCCTCTCGTGAGTATTCAAGGCCAGCAGCAGAACTTGCCAATGCTGAGGGATACGTATCAACTAAACTCTTATCCATCGCATGCCCCATGACTATCACAGATGAAAAATTTCCAGGTAACTTGTTGCTAACAGGTTCAAATTTAATCGTATTTACCTTTTTTGAATAATGCCATCGTTCATCAATTGGAACGAAACCTATGAGATCCGCACCAAACAACTTAGCAATTTGCTTGAGTTCATTTGAAAATTTTCCAATATCGTCAATAGCTAATTTTTCATTAGCAATCGATGCGTCATTTTCCATCCAAGATTGAAAGCCTTCCCTGTTGCCTGCATGTGCACTTCTATCTGAAAAAGTGTCAGAGACAGCCCAAGCAGCATTCCTGAGTGCAAAGTCTTTTTGTTGAAATCCTGAGGCTTTCTTAGCATTAGGTTGAACACGATGACTTTCAAAGAAAGCATCACTGAGATCATTTCGAACAGAATTATCCCAAAAAGCACGAGAAAATATATCGTTTATTTGATTAAAACGTTCAAATTCATCTGAAATTTCAAATCCAGCATCATTATCAGAAATTTTATAATGATTATTATTTTTGTTATTTTCTGCCATGTGTAATTTTAATTAAATCACTTTATTTTTGTTGGTTACAGAATAACATATACTTAATCTTCGCGGTTTTGCAACTGGACTGCTAACATTCAAAAAAGTATACGCAACGGAGAAAATATGGGATGCTGAATAACTTTGATCGATACCCTCTGACTTTTGGACCAACGCCAATCGAAAAATTGAGCAATCTGAGTGCTCATTTGGGAAATAAAGTAAATATTTTTGCTAAAAGGGAAGACTGCAACTCAGGACTGGCATGCGGTGGAAATAAAATAAGAAAACTTGAATACATTGTTCCCGATGCCATCGCTTCCGGAGCCGATACTCTTGTTTCAATAGGAGGGGTGCAATCAAACCACACCAGACAAGTTGCTGCGGTAGCCGCAAAAATTGGCATGAAATGTCATTTGGTACAAGAAAGCTGGGTTCCTTTTAAAGATCCTGTTTACGATAAGGTTGGAAATATTCTCATGAGTCGACTTATGGGGGCAAAGACAGAATTGGTTGATGAGGGATTTGATATAGGAATTCGAGAAAGTTGGAAAAGAGCGATTGATCAAGTTAAAAAGAATGGCGGAAAACCATACCCTATTCCAGCAGGAGCCTCTGAACATAAATATGGGGGTTTAGGATATGTAGGTTTTGCGGAAGAAGTAAGAAAGCAAGAAAATGAAATGGGAATAAATTTTGATTACATTATTGTTTGTACTGTCACTGGCTCGACTCATGCTGGCATGGTGGTAGGCTTTTCAAGCGACAATCGCCAACAAAAAGTCATTGGCATTGATGCCTCCTGCACACCAATACAGACAAAGGCACAAGTTTTAAAAATTGCACAAAATACAGCTGATTTAATCGAGCTTAACAAACAACTCACAAATGACGATATTGTCCTAATTGAAGATTATGCATATCCTGAATATGGTGTTCCTTCTAATGAAACAAATGATGCCATTAGTCTATGTGCAAAACTCGAGGGCATGATTACGGACCCTGTTTACGAAGGAAAATCCATGCAAGGATTAATTGATTTGGTAAAAAAAGGTTTTTTTCCGGAAGGCTCAAATATTCTCTATGCCCATCTTGGTGGCGTCCCTGCCATTAATGGTTATCATAAAATTTACAGTTAATTGCAGTAATTTTTCTCTATTAACCCAAGAAATAGAAGCACAATTTATTGCCATCCAAATCTCGTGCATAAGCACCATAGAATGTTTCCATTCGTTGACCTGGTGCACCTTCATCGGAACCGCCGATAGACATAGCTTTGGCATGCATTGAGTCTACCTGTTCTTTTGAATCCATTGGAAAAGAGACCATCACGCCATTACCAACAGTTGCGTCATTACCGTTTTCAGGCTTGATCACTCCAAAGGCAGATTGACCCCCCTCAATTTGATAAAAATATCCTCGAGGTCCAGGGCTAAAACCACTCACATTCAAGTCCTCAAAAAGTTCATTATAGAAACCTTTTGCTCTCTCTAAGTCATTGGTTCCAACACAAACATAACCGACTAATTTTCCATTCATTTCATACCCCTTAATGTTCTTGAATTATCCAATTATAACCGTATTCAGCGTATGATTATTATTTTAATTCAACTTTTTTTATCGAAAGAAGTTAAAGATAATTGACAGAATTATGCTGATCAGTATGCATGTAATTATTGGAAAAGCGAATGAATATTTTTCTGTTTGAATGAAGATATCACCAGGCAATCTTCCAAATGGCAATTTTTTTAAAAATGGAAAAAAAATACCTACCAATAAAAATATTGCCCCAATAATTAGAAAAAATTTTTGCATTAATTAGCTCAACTTAATTAATAGTTTCAGCGATGAGTTTTTTAAATTTAGTCGTACTCCATCCATGGGATCTATCGAGATAATGGATTGAAATATTAAGGTCTTTCCCAGTGAAATCTTTATTTTTGTAATCATCCCCCAAAAAACGAATATCAATTTTTCTATTCTTTATTAACTCATAAAGATCGGATTCAGTTTTGTAAGTTACAATCTCTTGTATTTGATTAAACGATGACAATAATTTTTTTCTTTCCTCAAGAGTATGAATGGGTTTTAATTTTTCTTTTCTTTCAATTGATGGGTCGTCGTGAAGAAAACAAATAAGGTGATCGCAGTTGTCCGCACATTCGTTAAACATATAGATATAGCCCATATGTATAATATCAAAATTACCAGCAATCATTCCTATTCTCATAAATAGAGCCTTATTTCAGTTTGTAGTGATTCTTTAAAAAAGAATTAACATCATTCCATATCATAATTGAAGTTAACTATTGTTTATTTGTTTTTTTTGGTTTTTTTCTATTTGGATAACAAGCCTTACAAATTGGACATTTTGTTCCGTCGCATCCTCTAGCAGTACAGTATTCCCTTCCATAAAAAATAATTTGTAAGTGAAGCTTGTTCCAGTTTTCGATAGGAAACAATCTTTTTAGGTCTTTTTCAGTTTGGTTAACATTTTTCCCGTTTGTAAGGCCCCACCGCTGGGCCAGTCTATGAATGTGAGTATCAACAGGAAATGCTGGATGACCAAAGCCCTGGGACATAACAACACTGGCAGTTTTATGTCCTACTCCTGGAAGAGATTCAAGTGCTTCGAAAGACTCTGGCACTTGAGATTTATATTCCTTAACAAGAATATTCGATAAATCATAAATCGCTTTTGATTTTTTTGGTCCCAGTCCACAAGGTTTTATAATTTCATAGATTTTTTGGCTACTCAATTTAATCATCATATCTGGGTTATTCGCGAGAGAGAATAATGAGGGTGTGACTTGATTAACCCTCTCATCAGTACATTGTGCACTCAACAATACAGCAATTAATAATTCATAGTGATTTTGGTGTGATAAGGGTATTGGTGTATCTGGATAAATGCTATCTAAATAACTTATTATGTATTTAACGCGTTCCATCTTCTTCATAACATAAATATAACTTATAAATTATGAAAAAAATAATTCTAGAAAATAGCTGGAAAGAGAAATTATTAGAAGAATTCAATAAAGATTACATGCGATCCTTAAGTGAATTTCTTAGATCCGAAAAATCGAAGAACAAAATTATCTTCCCTCCAGGAAATAAGATCTTTAATGCTTTTAATTTAACTAAATTTGAGGATGTCAAAGTAGTGATATTGGGTCAAGATCCCTATCATGGTCACAATCAAGCACATGGGTTGAGTTTTTCAGTAGAAGAAGGTATTAGACCTCCGCCCTCACTAAAGAATATATTTAAAGAACTAGAATCAGATATGGGTATAACACAGCCTGAGCATGGAAATCTAGAGAGATGGAGCAGTGAGGGCGTCCTATTATTAAATTCCATATTAACAGTTGAAAAAAGTAAGCCCGCATCTCATGCGAATATGGGGTGGGAACAATTTACCGATAAAATTCTCTCAATTTTAAATGATTTAAAACGAAACGTTGTCTTTATTTTATGGGGGAAAAAGGCCCAAGAAAAAGGTCATTTCTTGGACAAAAATCGTCATCTAATTCTGAAGAGCGCTCATCCCTCTCCCTATTCTGCAAATAATGGTTTTCTCGGATCCAAGCCATTTTCAAAGACAAACCATTATTTGAAAAGCAGCAATATAAAAGAGATTGATTGGGATCTTAATTAATCAGTACCCACTGATTGAAAATATGAACTCAGACTTGAGCTTTGTATATATTTACCAGTATGACACCAATTATAATGAGAAATAATCCAACGATTGTCTGCCAGTTCATGGATTGTTGGTAAAAAATGTACCCCAATAAAGCGACGCTAAAAACACCCAGTCCTGCCCACGATGCGTAGACAATAGCAATTGGCAGTTTTTGCACTGTCAGTGATAGCAAATATATGGAAAGACAATAAAATACGATAGAGAAAAAACTAGGAATTAATTTATTGAAACCTTGTGTTAGTGGAAGTAGAAGCGTTCCTGCAACTTCAAGTGTAATAGCGCCGATCAGTATTAAATAAACATTCATTATTTATAGTATTCGAATAGCAAAGCAAAGATTACGATTTAGCAACAGTTTTACCTGGATCAAAAAAGGGTTTTTTAACTATTCTAGCATTCAGAATATTATGCCCTGATAATACTTCAAGCTCCTTACCAATAAATGTATGTGGCTTTTCAATCATAGCTAATGCAATATTTTTTTCTAATCTTGGAGAATAAACGGCT
>Ga0208130_1001494_pt1 | contig 11272 bp, 10 predicted proteins | sample ETNtaG_31_FD_185771 | JGI IMG/M metagenome (GOLD analysis project Ga0208130, IMG submission 185771) | Marine microbial and viral communities from oxygen minimum zone, Eastern Pacific Ocean - ETNP201310SV78 (SPAdes) (version 2) | ecosystem: Environmental > Aquatic > Marine > Oceanic ...
AAAAATTAGAAAGGTTCAAATGAAAGTAGCCTATGTTTTAAACACACCTAACGCTGCAAATTATAAAGTTGGAGAAATGATACTTCCTCAACTTGAAAGTGATAGTCATGGTGTTGATGTTGTAGGAATTTTCTTTTTTGATGATAATACAATGCTTCTTCAAAAAGGAAACCCTAAAGGCGAAAGACTTGCAAAAATTGCTGCAGAAAAAGGCATGCTCTTAATGATGTGTGACCAATGTGCAAATCAAAGAGGTCTAGCTTCTGAAAACAGCGATGGTGGTTATTCACCTGAAGGTACAGTTGATGGAGTAGCAGTTGGTTGTTTCCCAGATCTCTATAGTGCATTATCAGGTAATATGCCTGATCAGGTCATTTCACTTTAACCTAAGAATTACTTAAGACAAATTACCACTACAAACGGTAATTTGTCTAGGTTTTCGATTATTGAAAATAAACAATTTTTTCACTAACTGAATTTAAAGGATGAAAGAATTAATAGACTTTTGTTGTGATTAAGCTTGTAGCCAGTCTTCAGGATTATCATCAACAAAAAAATCTGAAACTAAAGTTGCGTCTGGATCTACTGCATATTGATCAAAATCTGTGATACCTTCTTCTTCAAGAACATCTTGGTCTAAAAAGAAGTTTCCGGTGCATGATGATGAATCTCTCTTTAAGACGGCGTATGCAGCATCAGCATATATAGAAGGTTTTCTTGATCCTTTTACAAGTTCTGCCCCAATTACATTCCTTACAGCAGCTGTATCTAATGAAGTTCTTGGCCATAGACAATTTGATGCGATTCCAAATTTACCAAGTTCTTCTGCTAATCCATGAGCTATCAATGTCATACCGTATTTTGCAGTTGTGTAAGCTAATGTCATTCCAAACCATTTTCTATCAAAGTTCAAAGGCGGGGAAAGTGTAAGGATGTGTGGGTTTTTTCCATTTTTTAAATGAGGAATTGTTTTTTGACTTAACAAGAACGTCCCTCTTACATTAATTCCATGCATTAAGTCATATCTTTTCATTGGAGTATTTACTGTATCAGTAAGATGAATGGCACTTGCATTATTTACACAAATATCTATTCCACCAAACTTTTCAACAGCTTCATTGACGGCGCTTTCTACTTGTTCTTCAAATCTTATATCACAAACGATAGGCAAAGCTTTCCCACCAACTGACTCAATCTCTTCTGCGGCTGTATAAATTGTTCCTGGAAGCGTAGGATGAGGCTCAGTTGTTTTTGCGAGTATAGCAATGTTTGCTCCATCTTTACCAAGTGCTTTTGCTATTTCAAGGCCAACACCTCTTGACCCTCCACTCATAATTATTGTTTTATCTTTAAAAAATGACATAATCTAATCTATCAAATTATAAGCTGGTAATGTTAAAAATTCTTCAAAATCTTCATCAAAAATAAGATCGCTAAATAATGTTACTGCTTCACTTAGCATTTCTGAATTTTCTTGAATTTCTTTTATTTTATTTACTTCATCTTCGATTAGCTCGGTTACAAAACTTTTATCAATACTTTTGTTTACGTCTGTTTTTGCTTCATTCTTAATCCACTGCCATAATTGAGATCTAGAGATTTCAGCTGTTGCAGCATCCTCCATTAGATTAAATAATGCAGCGGCTCCCTGTCCCAAAAGCCATGATTGAACATACAAGATACCAACACGTATATTAGTTCTAATACCTTCTTCGGTAATTGTTGCTCCAGGGATATTAAAATCTTGAAGCATGTCCTCAGATATAACTGGTTCATTGGGTATAAAATCAATTTGGTTTTCCTTAGCGCCTAAGGAATCTTTGAATACATCTTTACATACTTGTACTAAATCTGGATGTGCTACCCAAGAGCCATCAAAACCCATAGTTACTTCACGTTCTTTATCTTTTTTCACTTGATCTATAGCCTTTTCTGTAATTTCAGGATCTCTTCTATTTGGTATAAACGCAGACATACCCCCTATTGCATGAGCACCTCGTTTGTGACAGCTCTGTACAAGCAATTCAGTGTATGCTTTCATAAATGGAACAGTCATGGTAATTTGTGATCTATCTGGAAAATTTATTTCTGGTAAGTCTCTATGTTTTTTGATCGCGCTAAAAATATAATCCCATCGGCCTGCATTCATTCCTAGAGAATGCTCTTTTAATGAGTAAAGAATCTCCTCAATTTCAAAAGATGCTGATATTGTCTCTAGGAGTACAGTTGCCCGCAAAGTTCCTCTAGGCAAACTCAGTTCATCTTCAGAAAAAGAAAAGATATCATCCCAAAGTTGTGACTCTGAACTATTTTCAAGCTTTGGTATGTAAAAATATGTACCTATCCCATTTTCCAATCTCAATTTTGCATTGTGAAATGTATATAAAGCAAAATCTAAAAATGCTCCTGATACAGGGGCGCCATTTAGTAATACATTTTTGTCATCAAGGTGTAGGCCTCTTGGCCTTACAAAGAGACTTGTGTTACTTTCTGGGTTTAAAGAGTATGTTTTCTCATTTTTTGGATCCACAAATTCAAGGTCTCTAAGATTAGCATCAAGTAAATTGACTTGGCCATCCATAATATTTTTCCATGTAGGGGAAGTTGAATCTTCAAAATCTGCCATGAATACATCAGCTCCAGAATTCAATGCATTTATAATCATTTTTCTATCCACTGGTCCAGTAATTTCTACATTTCTATTTGCCACATCTGCTGGGGGTGCTGTAACCTTCCAATTGTCTTCTCTTATTTTTTTGTCTTTTGGGAAAGAAAGTCTTTTACCAGATGAAATATCATTTTGCATTTTTACCCTATTTTTTAGAATTTCTTGACGGGTATTCTCAAAAGTTGAACAGACTTTTTCTAGAAAACTAATAGCCTCATCCGACAATATATTTTGATATTGACTTTTTTTTTCAGAATTAATATCGATCATTAAAACTGTTCTTCTTCAGTGGACCCCTCTAGTGCTAATGTTGAGGCATCTCCTCCAGAAATAATTGTTGATACTTTATCAAAATAACCAGCTCCAACTTCTCTCTGGTGTTTTACTGACGTAAACCCTTTTTCTTCAAGTGAGAATTCTTTCTCCTGAAGCTCTACATAAGATGACATATTTCCACCTTTGTAATTTGAAGCTAGTTCAAACATTGATGTGTTTAAGGCATGAAACCCTGCCAATGTGATGAACTGAAATTTGTAACCAAATGAATTTAATTGCTCTTGAAATGTTTCTATTTCTTTTTCATTTAAAGAGGCTTTCCAATTAAAAGATGGAGAACAATTATAAGCCATCAGCTTGTTTGGATACTTCTCATGAATTGCATCTGCAAAATCCTTTGCAAAACCGAGGTCAGGTTTTCCAGTTTCACACCAAACCAAATCAGAATAAGGAGCATAAGAAAGTGCTCTTGAGATAGCTGCATCTGGACCATTGTTTACTCTATAAAATCCTTCTGCTGTTCTTTCTCCAGTAACAAACTCTGCATCAATTTCATCGATGTCACTTGTTAGTAAATTTGCACCTAAAGCATCAGTTCTTGCGATGATTACAAGTGGAACACCAAGAGTATCGGCTGCTAGTCTAGCAGATGTTAATGTTCGAATATGCTGACTAGTAGGGACTAAAACTTTTCCACCCATATGTCCACATTTTTTTTCTGCGGCAAGCTGATCTTCAAAATGAACCGCAGCAACACCAGCTTCAATGAATTTTTTAGTAAGTTCAAATACATTTAATGCTCCACCAAAACCTGCTTCTCCATCTGCAACAATTGGAACAATATAATTTGTAGAATCGATACCGTCAGTTTTATCAACTTGCTCAGCTCTTAATAAAGCATTATTTATTTTTTTGGCAAGGTTGGGTGCACTATTGCTTGGATATAATGATTGATCAGGATAAGTTGTATCTCCAAGGTTTGAGTCAGCTGCAACCTGCCAACCACTTAAATAAATTGCTTCAAGCCCAGCCTTTGCCATCTGTACTGCTTGATTGCCTGATAATGCGCCTAAAGCTGAAACCCACTCATCTTTACGATTGAGTAAGTTCCATAAATTTGTTGAACCATTTTGAGACAGGGAATACTCAATTTGAATGGAATTTCTTAACGAAACAACATCTTCAGCAGAAAAGTTACGCTTTGTATCTTTCCACCTGGGGTTTGTTTCCCATTCTTCACTCAGTAAAGAGGGATCCAAATGATTTTTATTCTCCATCATAAAAACTTTCGTAAATGTCATCTTTTGTTTGTTTTAATTTTTTTGCAACATTTCGATAAGTTTGTACAATTCCTATTTTTTTCAAAAAGTTGTAAGGAGCCCTAAAAATTTTATCTTCAAAAGAAAGAAAATTATTCACAAATTTTGAAGAATTCTTTTCATCGTCTTTTTCGTAATATTCTTCATCGTAAAATGTATTCTCGTCAATCATTTTTTTCCTTTCAAAAAAAATCCGGGCTATTTGCCCGGTCCATCAAACGCATAAGACAGGGCTGATTATGTATAAATCACCACTACTTTTGACGCGTTTAAATTTTGCATGAAAACAATATAGCAGTCATTCAAAAATAATGTATTCGATTTTTGTTAAATTAATTCTGACTCGCAGCCACACTAGCAATTATTACAGTTAATGTGATAACCCCTGCTGCAGCGATAAGCACTTCGTTTCTAGTAATTTTAATCTTTGGCGCAGAACTCATCACCGAAGCAAATAGTAAAATTGCCGCAGATATTATAAGAGCAAATAAAGGTGCATAATCGTGAAAATTAATAAATACTTGAGAAATTAAAACTGATATTACACCACCAAATAAAATTGCCCCCAACGGAATTACAATAGATCCAGTCACTCTATTTCTAATTACATTTGCCTCTTTCAGCTCATATATGTCCAAACCTTTAGGTATACCAAGGACGATCACGATTGAAGCAATTATTGCTTGAGAGACAGTTGAAAACAATACAATCCTCCAAAAAGATCCAATTACGGGAATTAGATAGGTCGTAACGTCGTCTTCAAGTATTGCTTCAATCGTTACACCAATATCTGAAGTTATTACAAATCCAATTGAAGAACCAAATATTAAACCAAGGCCAACTCCAAGAAATAACGACTCCCTATCATTTGTAAGAATTCCAAAACCTTCATAATTTTTTTCTAGAATTTTTTTTAAGTTTATTGAACTTATTACAGCAAAAAAAGTTGTAGTTAAAGCAATATTCAAAATGTACTGAGTAGGCGTATAGTTTGCAATTAAATTTAGAGTTTCAGACTCAAGAATTAGACCTTCATAAAGATATGAACTTACAATAAACGCCTGAATAAACCCAGCAACGATTCCAAAAACTGTTCCGTACTGTAAAGCTCTAAAAATCTTAACTGAGAGTTGAGCTGGTGGGGGAATATCTTCATCAACATAACTAAGCACTGTTTCTACTGGAGCTTCTTCTACAACCGTTTCTACTGGAGCTTCTTCTACAACCGTTTCTACAGGAGCTTCTTCTACAATCGTTTCTACAGGAGCTTCTTCTACAACCGTTTCTACTGGAGCAGAACTCACTGCTGGAGCTTCTCCGCTGGACCAACTTGCAAGAATTGCGTTAACATCAACTCCATTAGCTTGCGCTCTAGCTTGTGCTGAACGAGAAACCAATTCTTGAGGTACACCTGTATCTGTACTTATTTGTTCTACTAATTTTTCGTCCATAGGATTTATTTAAATTTTAGTCTGATGAGACATTTCTAACCACGTCATCAAAGGTTTTTTCTGTTTTGTACCATCTCATCCAAATTGTTAATATTGATACCCAAAGAATTATTCCTCCACCTAATTTCAAAATTAATCCACCAAGAACCTGGTCGTTCAAAGTAGAAATATTAAATATGTTATCAATGCCAACATATGCTGAATATAGAGGTTCGGTACCAAATGCTAAGAAACTTGCAGGCACTGTCGGTAATAATGATTGTAAGAACAGGTATCCTATGCTTGCAGCTGAACTTAACCTTTTTACTTCATCGCTGAAACCAATAACCGGGACCCACATGTTAAGTGATACAAGCAACATTATTGAATGTACAAAAAAATGGAATATATGATTAGTGACCATCAAGTTAACAACTGTACTCCAATGCATTCCTACCATTACAAAATTAAATAAAAAGAAAGCAACTACAGGTTTACTAGTGATTTTAAGTAGATTTATAAAAGGTTTTATTGATATGAGTTTTTTCTGTGAACTGTGTAGACCAAGAAGAAGCAATGGGGGAGAAACAAGTGCCAGTACAAGATGCTCAACAGAGTGAACTGAAAATAAATACTTTTCTCCAATATCATGTATTGGCCAGTCTGTAAAGAGCCAGAGAATAAACAAGCCAGAATACCAAAATTTTCTTTTTGGTTTTTTTAATTCATTGTTATCGGTTGTGTATTCAAAAAATATAACTAATGAGATAATAAGTGCCCATACGTCAAAATGTGGATGCCATTCAAGAATCATATTAAAAGAAATTACCTACAGCACGCTCAATCATTACAATTGCAAACAATATCAAAGCAAGAATCATTCCACCTGCGAAAAATTTATTTACCAAACTATTTTCATATCTTAGGTGCATAAACCAACCAACCACAATTACAAATTTCCCAACAGCTAAAATAATCAATAATGGTGGTGCAAGAGCGCCAACAATATCTTCTGTGTAATATAGTGCAACCTCTATTGCTGTAAGTATTGCTAGAACAATTGCAATTTGTACATATTTTGTTGGGCTGGGGTGTTCTTTATGTGTTTCTGACATTAGATAAGATAGACTACCGTAAACAACACAATCCAAACAATGTCAACAAAGTGCCAATAAAGTGCAATAAATTCAAGATTCATACCTTCATTTAAAGACAGGCCTTTTTGTCTTTGTCCAATGCCCCATAAAGCTAGTAACAAAACAACACCAATAAATACATGAAGTCCATGAAAGCCAGTCAAAACATAAAAAGTTGAACTGAAGATGTTGGTTGATAGTTCAAACCCCTTATGATAAAACTCTGTAAACTCATAAATTTGGCCAGCTAAAAAAACAGCACCAAGCATAGCTGTTGCAAGTAACCAAACCCTAGTTTTTTCTTGATCATTAGTCTCAAGGGCGTTGTGCGCGAGGACCATTGTTAATGAGCTCATTAACAAGACGAAAGAACTGACAGATGTAAATGGAATATCGTAAACATCAGTTAATTTGATACCTGGAAAATCCCTACCTTTAAAGATTAGAAAAGTAGTGATTAAGGTTCCAAAAAATAAGATTTCGGTTGATAAAAATACCCAAAACCCTAATTTTCTTGTTTCAACTCCAGTTGGTTCATGAGGATAAGCGTGGGCATCACTCATAGTTTTTAGACTCTCCAGATTCTGGCTCTTCTTCTGAGCTTTCAAACTCTTCCTCTAGAGGCTCTGTCCCCCAACCAAAGCCACCAATCAGTAGCATAATTACGCCAATCAATGCTAGTGGTATTGACTTGTAAATTATTGCATATCCCAAAAAAGGAAGACCAAAAGCCATAATTACTGGAAAATAAGATGGGCTAGGAAGATGTATTTCCTCTTTTGGATTTAGTCCTTCTTCCTCAAGTTGTAGTAACAACTCATCCGTACCTTCTCTCCTTACTGCTCTACCATCCTCATCTTCTCCATACTTTTGATGCCAAAAATCATCTAACGATTTAACTTCAGGTGCGTTTGAAAAATTCCACACCGGAGTAGGAGAAGGAATACTCCACTCAATTGTTCTTGCATCCCAGGGATCAAAAGGAGCAACCTCACCTTTTCTTCTTGAATATATCCAGTTTGCCATAAAAACAAGAGTTGCAATGGCTAGAATAAATGCACCAATCGTAACAATTAGATTCCAAAATCCAAGATTGGTTTCTTCAGCATACACCCAAGTTCTTCTAACTTGACCCTGTAGTCCTAACCAATGCATTGGTCCAAAAGTTAAGTTAAAACCAATAATCATTAGCCAAAAGTGAATTTTTCCCATTGTCTCGTTGTACATTCTTCCCCATACTTTTGGAAACCAGAAATAAAGTCCTGAAAAAATTCCAAAAAGAGCACCACCAAAAAGTACATAGTGGAAATGTGCAACTATATAATATGTATCTGTTTGTTGTGTATCTGCTGGCACCACTGAATGTGTAACACCACTTAAGCCACCAATTACAAACATCCCTATAAATCCTAAAGCAAATAACATTGGGGTATTAAGAGTTAGCCTTCCTCCCCAAATTGTCCCAAGCCAATTAAATATTTTAACCCCTGTAGGTACTGCGATAATCATTGTTGATAGGCCAAATCCAGCCTGTGCCACAGGACTAATTGCAGACGCAAACATATGATGTGCCCAGACACCAAACCCAATAAATGCAATTCCAAATCCAGCAAACACTATTGCTGGATATCCAAATAATGGTTTTCTTGAAAAAGTTGGGAGGACCTCTGAAACTATCCCAAAAGCTGGAAGGATAAGAATATAAACTTCTGGATGACCAAATAACCAGAATAGATGTTGCCATAACACTGGATCGCCACCACCTTCAGTGAGAAAGAAAGTTGTCCCAAATTGTCTATCAAATGTCACGAAAAATAACGCAATTGCGATTATTGGTAAAGAAAAAGCGAGAAGGAATGAAACGGCAAATGTCATCCAGGTAAATACTGGCATTCTCATTAATCTCATTCCTTTAGTCCTCATGTTAAGAATTGTTGTGATGAAATTAAATGCAGAAACGAGGGATGCAATACCTAGAATCTGAAGTCCGATTGCCCAATAGTCCATTGCGGTACCAGGTGAGTACTTAAGGCCAGCATTAGGTTGGTATCCAAACCAGCCACCATTAGGTGCTGAAGCCAATCGACTGACTTCCTCAGCTAGATAACCTCCTTCTGGAGCACCGGCTGTACCAAAAAGAAAAGTTGAGTATAGAAACAATCCACCTGCAATAAATATCCAAAAAGAAAGTGCATTTAGTCTTGGGAAAGCCACATCTCTTGCTCCAATTTGTAATGGTAAAAGATAATTAAAGAATGCAGCACTTATCGGCATGATTGCTAAAAATATCATTGTTGTTCCGTGCATTGTAAACATTGCATTATATTCAGCAGCACTCAAGAAGTTGTTATCTGGTTGGGATAGCTGGATTCTTAATAAAAGAGCTTCAAGCCCACCGACTAGCAAAAAGAAAAATGCAGCATAACCATACATTATGCCAATCCTTTTATGATCAACAGTTGTGATCCAGCTCCACACACCTTCTTCAGAGGAGGGTCTTGAAAAAATATTCCTTTGTTTTTTTGGTTCTATAATTTTTGTCATTTAAGTGTTCCTAAATATTCTATTAAAGCTTCAATCTCTCTCTCAGTCAATTCTAGATTAGGCATGAAAGTACCTGGTTTTAACTCAGCTGGATTTGCTAACCATTTCGTTAAATTTTCACTATTGTTTTTTAATGCTGCTCCTGCAAAGACATTTCTATTTGCAAAATGTGTTAAGTTGGGCGCTATCCGTTCACCTTGAACATCCCAAACTCCACCAATAACATGGCATTGGGTACAGCCTGCATTTAGATATACCTGCTGCCCTTCATATGCCAAGGAACCTTCAGAAAGTGTATTGTCAGCATTTTTTTGTTCATTAATTACCCAGGCATCAAAATCTGATTCAGACATTGATAAAACTCTACCTCTCATTTTTGAGTGACTTAATCCACAGTATTCTCCACATTGTGCCCAGAATTCTTCTGCATTATCAGCATGTAAATTTAAATAAGTTTTCTGTCCAGGAACAAGATACCTTTTTCCATTTAATTTAGGAACCCAGTAATTATGAAGGACATCATTTGACCACATCTCTAATCTAATTGGAGTATCTTCAGGAATTACAAGTACATTTGCTGTCGTTATTCCATAATCTGGATATTTATACTCAAACCACCACTGGTGGCCAATTACTTCAATTTTTAGAGCATCCTCAGGTTCTCTTGCAAGATCAAATATTGTTCTTACTGTAGGAACCGCGATAGAAGCTAAAATAATTACCGGAATTATTGTCCACAAAATTTCTAAAAAATTATTTCCATGAATTTGTTTAGGCTCAGGTTTGTCTGGAGAATCTTTAAAATAAAAAACTGAAAACAGTAAAGCACCTTGAACAATAAAGAATATAACAACTGCAATCCAAAATGTTAACCAAAACAACTCATCAATTGTTCTTGCATAGGGACCAGCTGGACTCAAAGAGTCAAGAGGAGCATCCTCAATACATGCAGTAATGAATAAAAAACTGCATAGGATAAAGTTTTTAGGTTTTAAAAATTTTTTTATATGCATAAATTATCTAGTCAATATTTAAGAATAGCGTCTACACCTGAAATAGGGTAATTATAAGTTAAAGTCTAAGCGTCGTTACTATGTCAATATGAAGTCAAATAAACCTTCCACATTCAAAAGTTATTTAAAACTTTCTAAATTACGTGTTATTGAGTTGTTGCTAGTCACAACAGTTCCCTCAATGGTGATTTCAATATATGGTATGCCTCCTTTATCACTTGTCATATACACACTGGCCGGTGGAACTCTCCTAGCAATAAGTGCCAATGTTATGAACCAGGTTTTAGAAGTAGAGACAGACAAGCTTATGGAAAGAACATCAGATAGGCCAATTGTCACAGGTGAGCTTACAAAAACCAACGGAATAATCTACTCTATCTCATCTGGACTAATTGGATTTTTAATTTTATATTCTTTAGTTACACCTCTTTCATCATTTATAGGATTAGCTGCCAATATTTTCTATGTATTTATTTACACGTTAATTTTGAAGCCAAGAACAAATCAAAATATTGTCATTGGAGGCGCATCGGGAGCAGCCCCCGTATTAATCGGTTGGACCGCAACAGGTTCAGAACTGGAGACAGGACCTTGGGTTTTATTCCTATTGGTTTTTATGTGGACACCCGCACATTTCTGGGCATTGTCAATCGAGAACAAAGCGGATTATAAAAATGCTGAATTTCCAATGCTTCCTATTCAAGAAAGCTACAAAAGAACTTGTATATTTATAGGTATTTACAGCTGTTCAACAGTTTTAATTTCTCTCGTAGCAGCACCAATTCTTCAATTAGGAATAATTTATTTATTCGTATCTATATTTTTTGGAGTCAATTTAATGTATAAAGCATTTAATTTGTATAGGAAAAAAATAAAACCAATAAAT
>Ga0208130_1001497_pt1 | contig 11271 bp, 9 predicted proteins | sample ETNtaG_31_FD_185771 | JGI IMG/M metagenome (GOLD analysis project Ga0208130, IMG submission 185771) | Marine microbial and viral communities from oxygen minimum zone, Eastern Pacific Ocean - ETNP201310SV78 (SPAdes) (version 2) | ecosystem: Environmental > Aquatic > Marine > Oceanic ...
CGTAGGTCCACCATGACCTGTAGTTAAAGAAGTAAAGTTCTATGTATTTCAAACACTCATCCCTCAACCCCTCAACCCTACCGGTCCACGCTCGACCTCCCCGATCGCGGTGTCGGTGCGTTTTCATTTTCCTTCGTCGTCGTCGTCTCGTCGTCTCGTCGTCTCGTCGTCTCGTCCCCATCGATCGTCGACCGGATGTCGACCGGGCGAACGCGCGCGGTGGTGAAGCCATCGACGGTGGCTCGAGGGGAGAGACGGAGACGAGCGAGCGTCGGGAGAAAAGGGTCGTCGAGTCGACGCGCGGTGGCGACGCGGGATGACGACGGCGTCGATGAGGTGCGGTATCACTCGTGGCGAGGACATCGAGTGGGATATCGCACCAACGGCGAGAGTGGGGCGGCCGTGGTGTTGATTCACGGTTTTGGGGTGTCGAGTTATCAGTTTCGAGAAAATTTGGAGGCGTTGGGGGCGAATCATCGCGTTTTCGCGTTGGATTTGGTCGGGTTTGGGTCGTCGTCGCAACCGGATGCAGAGTACAAGATGGAATTTTGGCGAGACCAAGTGATCGATTTCGTGGAAAACGTCGTCGGTGAGCCCGCTGTTCTCGTCGGTAATTCTATTGGTTCGTTGACCGCGGTCCACGTGGCCGCGGAGTCGCCCGGATCTACGAAAGGTATCGCGTTGGTCAACTGCGCCGGCGGAATGAACAACAAAGTGAAACGCTTGGACGGCGACTTCGATGGGTACGGGTTTCAATACAAATTGATCGTTCCCATCTTCAGCGCGGTCCTAGCCTTGATCGATACCGTGCTGAAAATCGAACCCATCGCGAAACCACTGTTTGATAACGTGAGAGGCGAAGAAAACGTTCGAGGAGCGTTGGCGAACGTCTACATGGATCCCAGTCGCGTAGACGATGGACTGGTGCGCTCAATTTGCGATGCTGCGAGTCGAGAGGGCGCTTTCAAGGCGTTCGTAAATATTCTCACGGGGCCGGCGGGGCCGCGACCGGAGGAGCTGATGCCTAGCGTGTCTTGCCCAATGCTCATCATGTGGGGGACGAAGGACACCATCACGCCTCTCAATTTCCCGCTGGGTCAATATTTTTATAACCTGCCAAAAAGTCGGGAGTTCAGAACGGATTTCGTGCAGTTTGACGGAGAGGGACACTGCGTCCAAGACGATAATCCGAGACTCGTCAACGATGCCCTCAACGATTGGGTCGCAACCTTAAACTAACGCGCTGTTGTTATTATTCATTCGTACACTCGTCTGTAATCGCTCGTCGTCGTCTACTACCCCAACACAATGATATCCACGTCATCGTGCGCGCCCTGTAAGAGCATCTCCCCCTCGAACGTTATCTTCTTCCTCTTTTTCGCCGCCCGCAGCGTTCCGTTCAACGCTTCAAAGATGTTCGCGCACTGTTCGTCTCGAACCAACAGTCCAAACTTCACCACCACGCCTCGATCCTCCATCGTTCCGAGCCTGCGACACTCGCGCACGAGGGCGTCCACCTCGGCCTCGACATCCATCGGAACGACGCGTCGCTCGAACCCTCGATCGAGCGAGCGCCGTCGACTCTCGAAAACAGTCACCTCACGCACGCGCAATCACTCATCATTCGCATCCAACGACCCGAACGAGGTGCCGATGATAGTTTTACGGTTCATGACTCGTCGACGGGAGGACCCCGAGCGCCTCCGCGTCCGCACACGTGGCGACGTGGCATCGGTCTCGCGCGCGACGCGCACAGAGGGACGCGAGGAGGGACCCGCGAGCGTGGTCGCGGAGGCGATGGACGTCGGAAGAGAGGACGACGCGCGTCGAGAGGGCGGTGCGCGTGGGGACGCGCGGGACGGAGACCGCGCGAGAGGCTGCGATGTGAGCGGTCGAGACGGACGAATGGAGGCGAGCGCTCGCTCGTCGTCGAGCGCGGGCGCGGACGAGGGGAACTGGAACACGGCGGAGTTGCATCGGAGACTCGTGGACCTGAACATTCACGCGTCTACGTCGGGATCGAGCGATCGAGAGAGTCGAGGGATGGACGGCGGGTCGACGAGCGAGCCTTCGGGGACGTCGAGCGGAACTCCCACGGGGGTGCTTCCGACGAAGCACACGTCAAAGATGACGACGAAAGAAGTGAAACTCGGTGCTCGTAGCTTTGATTCCTTGAATGAGTACATTTTGATCAAGGATCTTGGTCGTGGATCGCACTCAAAGGTGAAATTAGCGATGAATCAACAGGACAATCGGCTCTACGCGGTCAAGTGGACCCACTCCAAAGTGGGGTGTTTGAAGGCGGTGCGGAAAGAGATTGCCGTTCTGAAAAAGTTGAATCATCCCAATATTCGTACGTTACACGAAGTGATCGACGATGAGTCGAAGAAGGAGCTCATCTTGGTCTTAGAGTACTGTCAACGCGGGTCGATATTCACACGGTTCAACACGGTTCCCATACAGGAACGCATATTACTGCGTTACGCTCGGGACATAGTCCTCGGTTTGGATTATCTTCATTCGTTGCACATTGCTCATATGGATCTTAAACCGGAGAATATGCTTTTATGCGCAGATGGTGAAGTGAAGTTGGCGGACTTTGGGGTGAGTTTCATCCACGACTTGGTGGCTTCGGATGGAGTCGAGAAACGTCTCGTCGGAACACCTGCTTTCGTAGCCCCAGATTGCTTGGATGAATCCGGTTACGATCCTTTCAAAGCAGACATATGGTCACTTGGCGTGTGTTTTTACTCGATGGCCACGGCGAGGGTACCATTCACAGGTAAGTGTGTGCATCAGATTGTCGCCAACGCGCGCAGTCAAGACGTCGATTTCCCAGATACTCAGAAGTTGTCGGAGACTTTCGAAGATCTACTTCGAAAGATGTTGTGTGTTGATGCTACAAATCGTCTCACGATCGCCGAAGTGATGCAGCATCCTTGGATCACGCGGGACGGCAAGGAACCACTTGCCCGTCCGCTCACCGAGTTGCCGCACGCCATGGTGGAAATCACAGAGGAAGAAATCGCTAGCGCTATCAGAACTGATCCGCTCGCTGCTTTACTACAACCTGCATTTTCATTGGTAGAATTCAGTGATGGTGAGATTCTCATGCACAAAGGAGCGATTGGAGAGGTGATGTACTTCATCAATGAGGGATATTGCGAAGTACTGATAGACGCAGTCGGAGTCGACTTGGACACGATCGATCAAGAGAAGGAGTCAGACGTTCTCGTTGTGCGTGAAGCGGGAGAAATAGTCGGTGAAATCGCATTTTTGAAAGCAATGCAAGGTATACGAGAGAAGTCACTCGCCCACGGATACCGCACTGCGACCGTGCGGGCAAAGGGTCCGGTCAAGTGCCTCGCCGTCACCGTTAAAGACATGTTGTCGGCACTCGGCAAGGACGAACCCTCGCGAGTTCGGGTCGTGCGTAGCGCTAGCTTCAAACTAGAACAAAACGAAGAAGTCCGGCTTCAGCTTAACGTCAACTCTCAAAAGAATGTTGGCGCTAATGAGATCGAAGAAAAGGCGCCATTCAATCCGTCGCGCGCAGTCAAAGTCCTGTACGCTGAGGACAGCATGCCTACGCAGATGATTGTCAAAGCCTTTTTCAGAAAAATTGGTCACGTCGAAGTCACGATCGCAGCGGATGGTAAAAAGGCGTTGGGCGCACACGCGAACCCTGAAAATAATTTCGATTTGATTCTCATGGATTGCCAGATGCCCATCATGGACGGGTTTGAAGCTACGCAAAAAATTCGTTCACTCGCACCACCGAAATCGTTGATACCGATCATTGGCGTTTCTTCAGGGATAGAAGGAATAAGTGACGAGTGTTTGCAAGCTGGGATGAACGACTTCACTCCGAAACCGTTGAATGTCCAGAAGTTGGTCGACATGATGAAAAACAATCTCCCTGAACTGTTCATCGACGCGCGCGAAGAATGAAAGTGACACAGAATGGGTTCGAATCACGGCGTCAAGACGGAAACTATTGTACAACAAATTGTAATTATTATTGAGCGCACGCTATCAAATCAACTATCACGGATGAACTATTTCAAGCGCTCTTCCTCCCGCTCGCTTTTCTCGGCATCGTCAACGCAGCGGCAGACCAGAGCGCAGTCTCGAGCTTAGACGCGGTGAGATCTTCGGCCCCGAGTTCATCGCTACGTTGCTGCAGGGCCTTCATGAACTCTCGGTATCTTGGAAGAGAATAGCGATCTTTATCGTTGTTTCCGTTTCCAATCACGACTGCCAAAGCTTCATCCGAAAAGAAAGGAAAGCGGTCGTCGGCACACGACATGAAGGCGCTCGCCGTTGCCGGACCGCATCCTCTCAAAGCAATCAAAGGATTCATCGCATCCACCAGATCTCCTTTCCCTTTACGTCCGTCTTTACTATGCGCGAGAGCGAAGGCCTCTTTGCTCGCTCGTACGATCGTATCGTCGTCCAGCGCTCGCGCGTACTTCATCAATCCCGGACGAAACTTTCCTCTCGACAGCTTCCAATCCACCACCTTGACGTATTCATCTTTAAAGAGTCTCGCCCCAGAATCTCTCGACCCAGCCCCCTTTTCGGCGCGCGACTTCACCCTTCGAGGAAGTTCTATCCGCACGAACGCATCGAGCGCCTTCAACCGTTCGCCCCTGTTCAGCGCGTCCAGACGGGCGTCGTACGCCTCGATCGCGGTTCGCCACGCCTCGACGGACGTAGATTTCCAGAGCGTCACCGCGTTCGGGTGCGCCACCGGTGGCATGACGGCGGCTCGACCGCGGCGAGCGCGAGACGGGACGAGAGGGCACAGTGACGCGCGACGTCACTGTGCCCTCTCGTCTCGTCTCGACATGGGAGGCGCCGTGGATCGACGGGAGAGGGACACCGCGGAGACGACGAGCGCGCGAGACGGAGGGGGGAAGAAAAACCCAGCGGCGAGCTTCCTCGGCGGCGCCTCGGCGGGATTGGTGTCGAGCGCGCTCTTACAACCGTTCGAGGTTGTCAAGACGAAGATGCAGGCGGAGAAGCTCAGGGGCGCGCGAGGGATGGTCACCGTCGCGTCGAGCGTGGTGAAAAAGAACGGGGCGAAAGGTTTGTGGAGCGGTGTGAGCGCGTCGATCGTGAGGACGACGGCTGGGGCGGGCTTGTACTTTTTTCTGCTCGAACGCGTGACGAAGGAGCTCGCGTCGAGCTTTAACAGAGAAAAAGCCAGCTCATTCGAGCAATCGGCGATGACCTTCGGGGCTGGATGCTCGGCGAGAATGGTCGCGGCCGTGCTTTTGAACCCAATCACCGTGGTGAAGACTCGGATGGAGTACGCCGGTGCGGGAGGTGGGACGACGAGGGGACTGGTGTTGACGTTTGCGAACGTCGCGCGAAAAGAAGGGGCAGGGGGCTTGTTTTCAGGATTGGGTAGCACGGTCGCTCGAGACGCACCGTTTTCTGGATTAAATTTACTATTATTTACTCAGACCCGGTCTTTCATGCACGAAGTGGCGCGCATGCAGCAGCGCGAGGCGGGCGCCGTGGACACCTTCATCGCGGGGGCTCTCGCGGGAGCCGGGGCGACTTTCATCACACATCCGCCGGATGTCATTCGGACGCGTGTCCAACTCGGGCGGATGATGACGTCGGGTCAGGGCGTGGGGAAAGCGCCGGCGATTTCACTTTTGAACATCTTGAAGGAGGAGGGCATCCAAGCGCTCTGGGTTGGATCGTTACCGAGAGTGGCGCGTAGAACGCTTCAGCAGGCGATTACGTGGAGCATGTTTGATTTCGTGTCGCGATCGCTCGGGGGAAGCGACATCTTTCAGCGCTGATGATCGTAAACTTTAGGTGTGTAGCAAAAGCTGTGATGTAGCATAAATTAAAAGCCTCTTCAAATATCGATGAACAAATTCGCCCTGACGACGGCGTCGAGGGGCATTCGAAGACGCCACTCACGACTCTTCTTGTTCATACCCATTCCCTTTTTCGCCGGACGATTCGCCGGCACGTCCGCGAGCTTCCACTCCACCTCCGAATCCGTGATATCCGTGATCTCCATCGTTTTCGTCACGTTCGCTTCGGAGTCCGGATCTTCCGCCTCTCCCTTGTACGTGACGTCCATGACGAGCTCGCGAAAACGCTTCAAGTCGCCGGGCACTCGCAGCTTTCTCGTCGCCCCTGGGCTCGCCACCTCCACCGCGACGTCGTCCGGAAACCCACGCTCGTCTAAGATCGCGTTGTGCGCGCGCACGATGGTCGTCAACTCATCCAGCGTCGGCGATCCAAACTTATCCTTCAACTTATCCACGCTCACCAAGACGCGCCGACGCGCCGGGTTCACGCGAAACGAGAAAATATCATACTCACCCCTCAAACCGTCCCCCTCGAGCGCCTGTCGAAGGGCATCCAGCGCCATCTCCCCGTACTCCGTCCCCGCGGTATCGATCGAGTCTCCATCCTCCTCGCTCTCCTCGTCCGCGCGCACTTCCTCCTCGACGTCAAAGTCCTCGTCGAGCGCCGTCTCGGCGTCGACGTCGACGTCCGTCTTCGATTTCCCTCGATTCTCCGACGATTTCCCCGCGAACGCGCGCGCACACCTCCGCGCGAACGCGAATTCTCTCCCGCGTCCTCCTCGTCCTCGCATCGCGCGCCTCGTCGTCGTCGTCGTCGTCGTCGTCGTCGTCGTCATCGGCATCGCCGCCGCCGTCCCCGTCATCCGTCTCGTCGTCGTCCCGCTCGTCCCGCGCCTCACCGTCGTCGTCGCCATCGACGCCGCGACTCGCACCATCGTTCTCACCGTCGTCATCCCTCTCGCGTCCTCGTCGACGCCTCTCTCTCTCTCTCTCTCTCGTCCCGCGCCGCGGTGTCGCGCGCCGGTCGTTCGTTCGTTTTCGTACATGCATGAATGCGCGCGCGCGCGACGGTGGAACGCGCGAACGAAGGCAAAGGAACGACCGCGCGTCGATGGATGCATGGATGCATGGATGCATCGATCGATCGATCGATCGAGACGGTGCGCGAGGTTCGGAACGGCACGGCACGGATGGGTTGAAATTTCAATTTTTTCAATTTTTGGGCGACAGACGACGACGCGACGACGACGCGACGCGACGCGACGCGCGACGACGACGGGAGAGACGATCGAGTCGTGCCTCGACTTGACTCGCGTCGCGTCGACTCGAACCGCATCGACTCGAACCGCATCGAGCGCGACGACGACGAGACGCGAAGAGGATGGGAGACGACGAGGGGACGCGCGCGAGAGGCGTCGGGGGACGGTGTCGATCGATCCTGCGCGCGGCGAGCGATGCGTTGACGCGGTGTGAGACGCGGTTGAACGAGGTGAACGAGAAGTACACGTTCGAGCTGTGCCCAGAGTATAGGTTGAAGGTGAACAAGACGATCGGGACGACGCGGGTCGGGATGACGTTCGACGCGAGAGAGCGGAGGTATCGAGTGGCGGTGAAGCGAGCGGGATCGATGAAAGGGGAGGATGAGAGCGAGAGAGAAGATGATGTGCCGTTGTTTTGGAGAGCGATGAATAAATTGGTGCTGGATCCAGAGGAGAAGAGGATTGAATTGTATAGTCGACGCGTCGATTACGGACCGTTGTCGCTTCGAGGCGTCGGCGAGTACAACGCCACCGATGGTGAGTGGGGATTGCGATGGCAGTTGCAGACGTTTCAGAAGGAGAAAAAACGCTTGCGATCGGCCGAGTACGAACTCAACGATCGGGTGCGAGGGTGCTTGCGTTGGGACGTGCAGAGCGTCGCGCCGGAGGTGGAGGGCGCGGTGGGTTCCAAGGAGAAGTTTTCGTTCGACGTCGACGTCGGCTCGTATCACGTGACGGTGCCTAGACTCGAGATGAAGGTTGACTTGTAAAATTTATGTGCTTGCGTGATATGATCGTTACATCTAAACCTAATAAAGAAAGCTAATAACTCACCCGAAGAGCGTCTTGAACGCCACGTTTCCGCTCATGTCGTCGTGCTTGTAACCGCATCCGTCAAGACACTTTTCAAAGTCTTCTCGCTCCTCCTCGGGAACTTGCACGCCGAAGAGGACTTGTCCGACGCGGCCACCGTCGTTACGGTAGTGCGTCATGGAGATGGACCACTTGGGGCTGATAAAGTCCAAAAAGTTGCCGAGCGCGCCGGCGCGCTCGGGGATTTCAACCTTGTACAGTCTCTCATTCGGGACTTTACTTTGACCTCCAGTCATGTGACGAAGGTGGAATTGCGTCGTGGCGTCGTTCGACAAGTCAACAGTCTTGAAACCCAAGGCTTGCATTCTCGCCATGGTGTCTTGAACCGCTTGAATGTCGGAAACTTCAATCGAATACAACACTCGAGCGTCGGGCCCTTGCACGCGATATTTGAACTCGGAAATGTTGATGTCACCCACAGTCTCAACAAATCGTTTAAATTCACCATTCTTCTCAGGGATGATGCTCAATAAAGTAGCTTCTTCCTTACCACCCTGATCTGCGATCTCAGAGATGACACGAAGTCGATCAAAGTTCATGTTGGCGCCCGACGTGACGGCGACGACGTTTCCGGTGACTCCGTGCGCCGCGCAATACGCCTTGGCTCCGGCGACCGCCACCGCGCCCGCGGGTTCGAGGATCGACCGAGTGTCGCCGAAGACATCTTTGATGGCGGCGGCGATCTGATCCGTCTTCACAGTGATGATACCGTCAATCATGTTTTGAATAATTTCAAAGCAGTCGTGACCCGGTTCGCGGACCGCGACACCGTCCGCGAAACCGTCCACCTTGGACAGTTTGACGATCTCACCTCGAGACAAAGATATGGCCATCGCGTTCGCCCCCGCGGGTTCCACCCCGATGACTTTCACCTCGGGTCGAATGGCCTTGATGTACGCCGCCATGCCCGCTGCGAGACCTCCGCCACCAATCGGAACGAAGACGATTTCCGCCGTGGGCAACTGACGCAACACTTCGACACCGACCGTTCCTTGACCCGCGATCACGTACGGATCGTCAAAGGGCGGAATGTACGTCAAACCTTCCTCTTCGGATCGCTTCTTCGCGTACGCTTGCGTCGCGTCGTAGTTTTCACCGACCAACTCGACGACGCCTCCCAAACGACGAACCGCCTCAACTTTAATCGCCGGCGTCGTCACCGGCATCGCGATGATCGCCTTGCACCCCAACTTTTGTCCCGAGAGCGCGACGCCCTGCGCGTGATTACCCGCGGAAGACGTGATGACGCCTCTCGCTCGCTCCTCTTCCGTCAACTGTTTCATCTTATTGTACGCCCCGCGAAGCTTGAACGAAAACACCGGCTGCAAATCCTCCCGCTTGAGGTAAATGTTCGCCCCGATCCGTTCGCTCAATCTCGGCGTGAGCTCCAAGGGAGACTCGATCGCGACATCGTACACGTCCGCGGTGAGAATATTCCGCAGATACCACGCCTCGCGCGCCACGTCCGAGTCCTTCGGTTCCGGACGAAGCACCGGCCCCAACTCGCCATCCACCAACACCAACTCTTCCGGGTCCACGAGCGGAAGCTCCCCTTCCGCCGGTTCCGGTCGCACCAACGGCGCGAACACATGCGTTCGCGCGTGTCTCACCCCTCGTCCTCCGTGACCTCTTCGCGGCGCCACCGTCATCGCTCGCGCGAGTCGCGTCCCCACCGCGCATCGTCCCGGCGCGGCGGCGCGCGTCGGGGACGCTCGCGCCCCGACGACGCCGCGCATGTTCGTCCCACAGCGCCTCGCGAGGACGACGGTCGAGGGTTCGTTCGTTCGCGCGCGTCCACGCGCGGGCGTCGACGCGTCGTCGTGTGAAGAGCCCGACGCTGAGGGCGGACGATCGAGCGTCGGGGCTGGAGGGGGAGCGACGGCGACGCCGAGGATGACGTTACAACGCGCGCGGAAGTCTAGTATGGTACACTCGACCGCGATGGTGGACGCGGACGAGAGTGTGGTTGCGCGGACGACGCGATCACGCGATCGGACCGCTGTGAATGTTGTTCGAACGGACGCGATATTTCGCCGGTTTGGCGGTGACGCCGTAGGCGACGGAGGCGGAGTGCCACCCCGTGCCCGGAATCTTATCTAGACGTATTCTTCTGTGAGGAACCGAGGTCCAGCGCGTGCCGAGGGCGGGTTTGAGATTACTTCCGTGATCGTCCGCCAGAGAATCTTGACCGGCGCTGACGGTGTGGTTGGTGTACAGCGCCGCCGTCTTGCGCGTCGCCGCCAAGCCTCGAAGCATGGCGGCGACGGTGGCCATGATGGTGTATCCCTGATGATGCGCCTTGGTGAGGAGCGGAGAGAGAAGCGAGGACAAAGAATCGATGACGAGCAGTCCCATCGTGGCGTGCTCTGGATTATTATCGTCCTCGCTCGCCTCTTCACCGAGCTGCGAGAGCAAGTGTAACAACGAAAAGACGTCGTGACAGCTGTGCACGGCGATCAAATTGAGCGTCTGCTTCAAATGTTGCGCCACCTCCGTCTTATCCGCGTCCTCGGTGAAGAATCCACGATGAAACTGTTTCACTCGCATCGCCGAAAACCCACCCGTGGTGTCCACGTACACCACTCGATGTCCCAACGCGGCGAAACTCGCCGCCGCGCTCAGGCACAGTTGCGTCTTTCCGCTCGCGCTCGGTCCCGCGAACTCGATCACCTGCCCTTGTCTCAACCCTCCACCGAGCAACTCATCGATAGAATCGCACCCCGTCGGTAAAATCTCCAAGAGACTCAACTGTCGCTCGATCTCCGTCCCGTTCACCGCGTTCGCGCACGTCTCCGCGTACAACTCCTCCGCCGCCGCGCGTCTCCCGCCGCCGCCCCCACCACCACCCCGTCCCAGCGTCCCAGCGTTCCCTCGTCCACCGCTCTCCGAACAACCTTCCCCACACAGCGTCTCCACCGTTCCCAGCGCTCGGCGCAACGCTCGCTCGCCCCGTCGTCGTCGCCCCTCCTCGTCCTCGTCCTCTCTCGCATCCTCCTCGCACTCGCGTTCGACCGCGCGCTCCCCGGCGCGGTCATCGTCGTCGTCGTCGTCATCGCACTCCATCGTCGAGAGACGAGACGAGACCAATCCTCGCGACGTCGACCGCGCGCGAACGAGTGCGAACGAACGAACGAACGTCGTCGTCGTCATCATCATCATCATCATCATCATCATCACGCATTCATCGCATCGCATCCATCGTCGTTCCGTGTATCCGTCCAAATATATGTGTGTCGTACTAGTACTGTACACTCGTATACTCGATCAATGTGCATTCAGAGTCTGCATGTCAGACCACC